>ENA-ORXT01000535-ORXT01000535.1-marine-metagenome-genome-assembly--contig:-NODE-535-length-59600-cov-28.850461_pt1 | contig 59600 bp, 52 predicted proteins | sample MGYA00237868_ERZ511482 | MGnify/ENA metagenome assembly ERZ511482 | reverse complement strand
AAGCAACAGATTAAGCAGTTATGTGGATTGAGGGGACTGATGGCGAAGCCGAGAAAGTCAGGTGATACTGGAGGAGCGATTATCGAGAATCCGATATTATCAAATTTCCTTGAGGGACTATCAGTACAAGATTACTTTATCTCTACTCACGGTGCCAGAAAGGGTCTTGCCGATACAGCCTTGAAAACGGCCGATGCAGGTTACCTTACGAGAAGGCTTGTGGATGTATCTCAGGATGTCGTTATATCTATTACAGATTGTGATACGCTAAGAGGTATCAACATGACAGCATTTATTGAGAACGAGAAAGTAGTGTTATCACTTGCATCTCAGATCCAAGGAAGATTTGTATTAAACGATGTTTATGATCCTAATACTGAAGAATTAATTCTTGAAGCCGGAGAGTTTATTGATCATGCAATGTCTGAAAAAATCGATGCTTGTGGTATCGAAAAAATTAAGATAAGATCAGTATTAACTTGTGAATCAAGAAGAGGTGTTTGTGCTAAATGTTATGGAACAAACTTAGCGACTAACAGACTCGCAGAAAGAGGTGATGCAGTAGGAATTATAGCTGCACAAAGTATTGGAGAGCCAGGAACACAGTTGACATTAAGAACTTTCCACGTGGGTGGTATCGCCTCAGTAACTAAGGCAGAATCAGAGTTGCTTTCTAAGAATGAAGGTATAGCTCAATTTGATAATATTAAAGTAACTTCTTACGAAGAGAATGGATCTACTAATGATGTAGTTATATCAAGATCTGGAGAAGTGAGATTATTAGATAAAGAGACTAAGAAAGTAATTACGACATTCTACATCCAATATGGATCGACACTTCACATTAAAGATAAAGCGAAGATTAAAGTTGGAGATCTTATCTCACAATGGGATCCATTTAATGCCGTGATTATATCAGAATTTGATGGTATAATTCAATTTGATGGATTAGAGGAATTAATAACATTCCGTAGAGAGAAAGATGACCAGACTGGTAATGAGGATATCGTAATTATAGAGTCTAAGAATAAGAAATTAGCTCCTGTAGTTAAGATTATATCTCCAGCTGGAGAGGAGTTGAAATCGTATACAATGCCAGTAGGTGCATATATGACCGTTAAGAATGGAGAGGAGGTATTATCAGGCCAGAAGCTGGCGAAGATACCGAGAAAGCAAGGTCAGATTCAGGATATCACCGGTGGTCTTCCAAGAGTAACAGAATTATTCGAGGCGAGAAATCCTTCAAATCCTGCAGTGACTTCTGAGATCGATGGTCTTGTAAGTTTTGGTAAGATTAAGAGAGGTAACTTAGAAGTTTTCGTTTCTGATGATAAAACAAATCAGAAGAGAAAATACCTTATTAAGAAAGGTCGTCTCATGTTAGTACAAGATGGTGATTTTGTAAGAGCAGGTACTAAGTTATCTGATGGTGCAACATCTCCATTTGATATTCTTAATATCATGGGGCCATTCGCAGTGCAGCAATATCTTGTTAACGGTATCCAGGAGGTATATAGATCACAAGGTATCGGTATTAACGATAAGCATATTGAGGTTATCGTAAGACAGATGATGAGAAGGGTAGAGATAGAGGATTCTGGTGATACTCAATTCTTAGAAGGAGAAGCTGTTAATAGGTTTGAATTCTTAGAGCAGAACGATTGGATCTTTGATAAGAAAGTTGTTACTGAATCAGGTGAGTCTACTACACTTAACCAAGGACAGATTGTAAGCATCAGACAGTTGAGAGAAGAGAACTCTTTACTTAAGAGAGCGGATAAGAAGCTTGTTGTATTTAGAGATGCGGTAACTGCAACTTCTAAGCCAGTACTACAAGGTATAACGAAGTCATCATTAGGTGTGAAGAGTTGGATATCAGCCGCTTCATTCCAGGAGACAACTAAAGTATTAAGTACTGCAGCTATAGGTGGTAAAGTAGATACAATGGAGGGACTTAAAGAAAATGTTATTGCAGGTAAGCTGATACCAGCAGGTACGGGACTTAAAGAACTAAGAGACTACATTGTAACACCTAAGCCAGAAGTTATAGAAGTGGTTGATATGGAAGAGTCTGCAGATATAATGGAATAGAAATTCGAATCGAATTTTAATGATATAAAGATCAGTTGGTTTTCAACTGGTCTTTTTTTATTGCCACAATTCCAATTATCTTCATTCTAATATTTAAATGGTACAACCCTTTAATAAAAGTTCTATGGATTCTCTTTCATATTTCAATAACAAAACTGTCTGGATTACTGGAGCTAGTTCAGGAATAGGTAAAGCATTGGCTAAAAAAGTGTCAGAAGCTAAGAATGTACATCTCGTATTATCATCTCGGAGCCAAGCCAAATTAGAGGATGTTAAGAAGCTATGTAGTAGCGCCGATTCGAATACTATAATTCCCTTAGATCTTGCAGCTCATAATGACTTAGATGAAGCTTTCGACAATAACTATGAGTTACTATCTAAAGTTGATGTCGTATTTCATAATGCTGGAATATCGCAGAGATCTCTTACTACAGAAACTGATTTTGATGTCTATAAGAAATTAATGGATGTCAATTATCTGGGTACGGTTGCTCTAACGTTGAAGTTACTACCGATATTCAAGAAGAGAAATTCTGGACACTTTGCCGTTACAAGTAGTTCTGCAGGAAAGTTTGGGGTACCTATGCGTTCTGGCTATTCAGCGAGTAAGTTTGCTCTACACGGCTTTTTTGAGGCTCTTAGAGCAGAGGTAAATGACTCTGATATTGAGATTACGATGATTTGTCCAGGATACATAAGTACAGATATATCTAAGCATTCTCTTACTGCAGATGGGACTGCTCAGGGTACGATGGATGATGCACAGTTGAATGGCATGAGTGTAGATCAATGCGTCGATCAAATGCTATCTGCGGTATCTAAGAAGAAGGCGGAGGCTTACATCGGTGGATTCAAAGAATCAAAAATGGCCATCTTTGTATCAAGAATATTTCCCGGTTTATTCAGAAAAATTATCGCTAAAAGTAAAGTGACTTAATCGTCTAAGTTGCACTTTTGCTTAACGTCTGCAATCATCTTATCAAATTCAGCTTTTAATTTCTCATCCTGTATTTGATCTTTATCTTTTAGATTTTCTTCAAAATTAGGAAGACTGAATGTCGCAATTATCTCAGATCCGCTGTAAGGGAATTTTGAGAATGCAGCGTCACGAGCTGTCATGGCGCCGTTAACTCCTGGTGACGTGGATAGCAATATCATCTTAGCTCCTGCAAACATTTTCATCTCATGACGAGAAACCCAATCATGTAAGTTTTTAAAAGCAGCTGTATAATATCCATTGTGCTCAGCCATAGATATAATTAGCAGATCTGCAGACTGGAGATCATTGTAGAATCTCTTTGCATTTTCGGGGACACCCGACTCGTTCTCAAGATCTATAGAATATACGGGTAAGTCGTAGTCATTCAAATCAAGAACAGTAACGTCACAACCATCAAATTGATTGGCGGTATGTGTAGCGAAATATTTATTAATTGACGTCTTGCTTGTACTTGCTCCGAATGCTATAATCTTCATGTTTTTTATTAAATGTTTGTAAGAGTAACATTTCGTGAGTTGTTAAGTTCGGTTTTACATACTTTGATATTTTTTAATCACTTATAATACTTATAATCATTCAATTACCTTAATTTGAGGCTTCATAGAAATAGAAATTGCTTATGGATATTTTTGAAAGAATTGCTAAAAATAGAGGTCCCTTAGGACAACATTCTGACGCTGAAGGGTACTTTATATTTCCTAAATTATCAGGAGAATTAAGTAATCGTATGCAGTTTAATGGTAAGGAAGTAGTGATGTGGTCAGTTAATAACTATTTGGGATTAGCTAATCATCCCGATGTAAGAAAAGCAGATACTGAAGCAACAGAAAAATATGGCTTAGCTTATCCTATGGGCTCACGTATGATGTCAGGTGATACAACCTTACATTATGAATTGGAAAAAGAGTTGGCTGAGTTTGAGCAAAAGGAAGCGGCAGTTTTAGTCAATTTTGGATATATGGGTATCATGTCCGCAATTGATTGCCTGCTATCGAGACGAGACGTTGTTGTATATGACCAAGGATGTCATGCATGTATCGTTGATGGTGTAAGAATGCATAGCGGGCAAAGATTTGTCTTCCAACATAATGATATGGTAAGTCTGGAGAAGCAATTAATAGCTGCAACTAAAGTAGCCAATGATCAAGGAGGAGGTATCATGGTTATCTCTGAGGGTGTCTTCGGCATGAGAGGAGATCAAGGCAGACTAAGAGAAATTGTAGCATTGAAATCTAAATACGACTTTAGATTAATGGTAGATGATGCACATGGATTTGGAACATTAGGTAAGACAGGAATGGGAGCTGGAGAGGAGCAAGATGTGCAGGAGGACATTGATGTGTATTTTGCTACGTTTGCTAAGTCTATGGGAGCTGTCGGTGCATTTTTAGCAGGTAATAAGAATGTAGTAGAGTATATGAAATATAACATGCGATCTCAGATATTCGCTAAGTCATTAATGAGTCCTCTCGTCGCTGGTAACTTAGTAAGATTAAGGATGCTTAGGACGATGCCTGAACTCAAAGAAAATCTATGGCGTAATGTCAGAGCATTACAGAAAGGTCTTAAGGAATCAGGATTTGATATAGGAGTCACTAACTCTTGTGTGACACCTGTCTACATGAAAGGTAGTGTCGAAGAAGCTAAAAATATGGTCTATGACCTAAGAGAGAATTATGGCATTTTCTGTTCTATAGTTGTCTATCCTGTTATTCCTAAAGGAATGATTTTGCTAAGACTTATTCCGACAGCAATACATACGCAAGAAGATATAGATGTAACTATAAAGGCTTTTCAAGGTATGCTTGCTAAGCTAAATAATAAGCAATACGAAACTCAAGCTGTCAATTAGTGAGCACTAAACTGCCCATCATATCAGGTATACAGCAAATTGGTATCGGTAATGCTGCGGTCTATGATACATGGGATTGGTATAGGATGCATCTCGGCATGGATGTGCCTATTTTCGATGAAGCCGCAGAGGCAGCATTGATGTTGCCGTACACGGGAGGTGAGCCGCGATCACGCCACGCAATATTAGCATTAAATATGATGGGAGGTGCAGGAGCAGAGATATGGCAGTATACAAGTAGAGTAGGGCAACCGCCACAGTCTCCCTTGCAGATAGGAGACTTAGGTATCAATGTGGCCATCTACAAATCTATCAATATAGACAAGTCGCATCAGATACTCTCCCAAAGTAACGTATGTTCTCAGATAGAAAATTACATAGATAAGCGACGGTGTTTCTACACTAAAGATCTCGATGGTAACTTGATTAAACTCGTAGAATCCTCAGATTGGTTTCAGAAGAATAGATTTCATTGCGGTGGAGTCTATGGTGCTGTTATCGGTGTTACTGATATGGAGACGTCTATAAGCTTCTATAAAGAAATTTTAGGCTACGATGAGATTCTCAGAGATACAACGATCAGCTTGCCTTCATTCTTATCTGATGATAGGGAGGGTAAATACCGTTCTGTTATTCTTACTCATAAAGAAGATCGCAAAGGTGCATTCAGTCCGTTACTTGGTCGTTCTGAGATAGAACTTATTCAATGCTTAGATAGAAAGCCGCAAGCTATATTTGAAAATCGAATGTGGGGAGATCTTGGCTACATACACTTATGCTTTGATATTAATGGTATGGATGCATTAAGGAATCAGTGTAACGATTATGGAACACCATTCACTGTAGACAGTGGTGATTTTGATATGGGAGATGCAGGAGGACAATTTGCATATATCGAAGACCCCGATGGTACACTGATCGAATTCGTAGAGACACACAAAGTACCAATACTCAAGAAATTAGGTTGGTATCTAAATCTTAAAAATAGAAATCCTGAGAAACCTCTTCCGAGATGGATGCTCAAGGCTATGGGATTAAATCGCAAGAAATAGGTAAAGCCTATAATATCTTATAATTTGTAATTAATTATTAGCCTCCTGATAATGGATTCATCTTCTCCAGATAATTAATCACATACTTTCCTACAATGTCATATTCTATATTGACACTATCATTCGTCTTCAGTAGGCGTAGATTTGTATGTTCATAGGTGTAAGGAATAATTGCAACTTTGAGAATGTCATCTATGATCGATACTACTGTGAGACTGATACCATTGATTGATATAGAGCCTTTGGGGATAACTAATAGAGCTGCTTCTTTTGACATTTTAAATTCAATCTCCCAGCTGCCATTTACATCGGTAACCTTATGAGTATGGGCGATGTCGTCTACATGTCCTTGCACTATATGACCATCAAGTCGAGTGTGTGGCAGTAGGCACCTTTCAAGGTTGACTATGTCACCTACAGCAAGCTTGCCGATGTTAGATACATCTAATGTTTCTTTGACGGCTTCTACTTTGTAGAGCTTGTCTTCTAAGTGTATAATGGTCAGACACACACCATTGTGACTTATGCTTTGGTCGATATATAGCTCGTCTCCATAGCTGTGTTCTATGGAGAAAATTTTATTCGTGCCTTTCTTTTCTATATGCTTTACTGAGCCCAGTGATTCTATAATTCCTGAAAACATTTATCTATGTAATTGTATGTATCCTGATAATTGATCTTTCTCCACCATACCCAGCTCGGTGCTATTCTCAAAAACACTACATGTGTAATAGTATGTGCCTTCCGATATTTCTTTTCCAGCTGTATTGTTACCATCCCAATTGATCTGAGGATCTGATGTTTCCCATATGAGATTACCCCATCTATTAAATACTTTGAAATCTACTTGTGTGACAAATCTACTTTCTCTGGGTACGAAATTATCATTAGAGCCATCACCATTAGGGGTGAAAGTATTAGGTAACTCATATACACTGCAACTCTCTACACATACAAGTTCACTCAAAGGGCCTTCGTTACCTATAGAATCTACTGCACTTATTGCATAACAACCTGTAATTCCTAAGTCTGGTGTATGCTCATAAGAATTCTCTTCTATGCCAAGTTCTACTAATAGTGTGAGTGGCTCTATTACGTTAGGAGAATAATAGAGTCTATAGAAGTCTAAGTCATCACTATTCTCACATATCAGATTAGGCATGTTCCAGCTTAGCTTATTAATAAATTCATTGATAGTAATGCCTGCATTTATAAGTTCACATGGACTCTCTACCATTAATGTCGCTGCACAAGGCCCTACCGAATCTAATGGACTTGCACAGACCTCTTGTGATAGATTGAGAAGAGGAGATGGTGTTGACGCTAAGCCATAAGTACCTTCACTTTCTATCAGGTAACAATACTCGACATCATTAAGTACGTCAGTATCTGCGTAAGTATTATCGGCTATGTATGCGATCTCCTCATAAGGACTTGAGGGCGAATCCTGTCTGAATATTCTATATTTATAATTCACCCAAGGCGTCTCTTCATTCCACGAAAGTGCATTGATCATGTCTGAGGATGTAATAGAAGCAAAAACTGAACTTGCCTCTGGAGATGATCCGTAGAGCATATCATCTGCATAGAAATCAATACGATAATAGTACTGTGTAGAGATTGTATTGAGGTTTATGTCAGTAAATTGTAATGTTATATTGTCACTTAGATTTTGAGTAACAAATTGGCCAGAAGTAATCATAGAATATGTCACGGCATCGGATGACCTTAGCACTTCATACCTATATGGTCCAGGATTAACTATGGTGTCAAAGTCTTCTGATAGAGGCTTAATCCATGCGACATCTATAGTACCGTTAGAGGCATCTGTTGATGTTACCGTCACATTAGTTATGAGAGGTATATCCTGTTGTAATTGGACACACACTTCCTTAGAGGGCAGACTTTCAACTATGTTAAATGGATTTCCAGATGGTGTTTTTAATGCGAAATTTGCTAATACACGATAGCAGTAGATTTTACTTTTTTCGGCAGTTGTATCTACGAAGAAGTAGTTGTCACCATCATTCTGGTTAGTAAGAAAATTAATAGGTTCATAGCCTCTTCCTTCAAGACCACCTATACAACTATCTACATCAAAAGAATTACTGTTTACCTTTCGCCATACGCTGAATCCAATGAAGTAATTGTTTAGCGTCTCAGAACACTCATATGGTAGATCCCATTCTATCCTAATCGTCTCGTCAGCAATGACTTCTGCAGTTACATTTTCTGGAGGAGGGCCTACTACTTTAATCCGTAAGGTCTTAAGAATAGATAAGCCTGTCGTGCCCATGATAGAGTTGTCTTGAGCTTTGAAAACAACCTGATAATAACTATCAGAAATATGTTCACATTTAGTTTCCCATATAAACGATTCTGTTCTCTCGACAGAGTTATACTCTCCATCGCCTGTCAGCTGAGCATTAGAGAATCGCTCTAAGAATGGTCCACCCGTTGCTGTCAATCGTACTTGCTGACCTGCGTCTGCATCATCAATTGCAATTGGTATCTCGATCCGTGTACCTGCTACTACACATATCTCATCTATCACATCTATAGTCGGCGGTTGGTTGTTACATATATCAACGAATATCTGCATATCCCGAATGACACTATTAAGTAAGACGCCATTGCGGTACTCTTTAATTTTTATGGCGATGTTATATTCTCCTGCTGACTTGGGACTATCCCATACAAAGTCTCCAGTGACAGGATCTAATGAGATAAGATTATCTGGACCGGGAAGGATTTCATTAGGAAATTTGTAACGAGGTACTTCTGTACCTTCTGTCTCAAATGGAACGATAAGTTCATATGCTAGACTATCATTATCAGGATCATAAGCATTAGGGTTGTGTATAAATACCTCACCAGTACATGCGAAGTCAATAGGTGGTTGCAATAAGATTACTGAATTATTAAATCCTTGAAATTGAGAATTGACAAATGTAAAGGTCGTCTGTACATAGAAGGGGACATCTACAGAATTAGGGAAGTTAACATTCTGTATATTATTGACCCGATTAGGATCCATAAATGATAGTGTGTAAGTAGCTCTACCGGGGTAGGTGTGTTCTGCAGTATAATAATTAACTTTAATATCTTCTCCAGGTATTAATTCTCCTGGACTGTTAGTACGAGCTACAAGCTCACTTGTATCATCTCCCCAGTCAAGGGTAAGGCTATCTCTATCGACGCCTGTAGAACTTGCCTTGGTGTAAGTAGTAATAGTCGCTCGTATGGTAACAGGTCCTATCTGCTCATAGGTGATCTCGCCAGATCTATTGTGAGTGGCATATAATGATGATACACTGTGTATCAAGACTATACAGAACATTAGGTACCTCATTATCATTCTTATTTAGGTAAGATAACACCAATTTATGTAAAAAAGATGTAATGTTAAAAGCTCTATCCCAACTGTCGGAGACAATCTTGTAAGCTTTCCTGCCATGAAGGGGGTGAGATCATGTAATCTTGCTTTATTTTATCGGTACAAAGTACACTCCAAAGTGGTCTTGGTGCTGGTGCACCATATGCTTCGGTAGTCGTATTATCGACGTGACAATCGACATCAGATACCTCAAATATATATCGTGCAAAATCTGCCCAATTAGTAGATTCTCCATCCGTGTAATTATAGATGCCGTACCTATGCTCACCACTTTTCTGAGTGTCTAATGTATGTATTATGGATAGAATAGTAGTCGCTATATTTTTAGCATAAGTAGGCGTCCCTACTTGATCACTGACGATGGTTAATTTGTCCTTATCAGGCCCTAAGCGGAGCATTGTTTTTACAAAGTTGTTACCATAACTGGAGTAGACCCAGGACGTTCTGAGGATAATAGAATTAGGTATCTGTGATATAACAAATTGCTCGCCTTGATATTTCGACTTTGCATAGATGCCTTGAGGATTGCAAGTGTCAGTTTCTCTGAGTGGGTTCTCAGATTCTATGTGATATACATAGTCTGAAGATACATGCAAGAGAGTGCAGGTTTTAGGAAGATAATTAGAAATATGATATAGTGCCATACCATTGACTGCATAAGCAGTAGCTGCGTCTAGCTCAGCTTTATCTACCGCCGTATAGGCTCCTGCATTTATAAAGTAGTCATAGTTTTTAGTGCTTAATACTTCTTTGATACTTTGCTCACTTTCGAGATCGAGTTGCGATCTATCCATGATATCAAAATAATATTGCGAAAACTTTTTTTGTAAGTGAGTGATCTCCTGTCCAAGCTGACCAGTACCTCCAGAAACGAGAATTTTTTTCATATGTATTAAAGATCTCTCTTAGTGAAATTATAATAACTGATTCCTATGAAGATTGCAGACCATATAATTGTAGCTATTGCAGCAGTCTTATAAGATAGCAATACTACAAGATCAAAATCACTTGACTTTACATAGTCGGCAATTTTTAATAATGGTAAAGGCATAAGATCTTCAGTACAATTCATAGGGTAGTAGTTCTGAAATTTGGCACCTAAAAATTTGACATGCCCTAACCTAACTAATGGCTCTATGAGTAATACTATAGATAAGTATAAGAATACTGCAAGTCCAGAATTCCTAACAAGATACGCGATCATCATAGCAAAACTCAGATAGCCTATACTCATCAGAAAGAACCGAGGTATGGCCCATTCATTAGAGAATGCCATAGCCATGTCAGCATCGGGAGTATTAATAAATCCTATGATCAGAGCAATTACGGTATAGTAGAGAGTTACGATAACGCTAATGGTTAAGATGAGATATAACTTAGATAAGAAGTACTGGTTACGAGTCATGCCTATTATTATCGACTGTCTGAGTGTCTTATAGGATACTTCTAATGTGATCGTATATATGATGAGTACACCTATAAAAAAGAATACCATCCAGTTACCTGCATACCCTAAGTATTCCCATATCGTAGAGAATCTTACGAAGACTTCCTCGGATGGTAGCATCGCTGGTAGATCCTTAAATAATTTACCTACCGACAATGAAAATGGAAGGAAAACTATAAACATTGTGGACAGTAATATGACCACCGTACTTTTCCTAAACTTTGAGAATTCGAGTTTTAGTAATTTGATCATATAATTAGTTTTTAGAAGGGTTGCCAGTGATTTTTAAGAACTCTTCTTCAAGTCTTGTCTTACGAGCGACGAGGTGAGTGAGGGAGATATTTTGTGCAAATGCAGCTCGATTAAGATCTGCTACATTGATGTCCTCTTTAGCATTACATTCTATTATAGCTCCTATCATATTGATATTAGTAATGCCTTGTTGAGATGCCAAGAAACCTTTCAATTGCATGAGGTCGGTACTTCCGAGTTCTAATGTCAGATCTGTAGATAGGATAGAACCCACATTTCCAGAAGCCATCAATTTGCCTCTTTTTATAATCGTCACATGGCTACATATTTTTTCTACTTCATCAAGTATATGACTTGCCATGATGACTGTCTTACCTCTCGATGCAACATTTTGTAGTGTTCTTCTTACTTCTGCAATTCCTTCTGGATCGAGTCCATTAGTAGGTTCGTCAAATATGACTACATCAGGATCTCCGATTAATGTAGCAGCTATAGCAAGCCTTTGTTTCATTCCGAGAGAGAATGTTCTAAACTGTGATTTTCTTCTGCCTTTAAGTTTGACTAATTCAAGAACCTCATCGTAGTTCTTATCACTCACACCTTTTATCTGGCGTACGATATCCAGATTTTCGTCAGCATTGAGATAGGGAAAAAAATTAGGTGTCTCAAGTATAGACCCGATACGTAATCTATGGTTCTCATACTTGTTATTAAACCATGTGAACTGACCACTATTGGCTTTTAATATCCCCAAAATAATACCTAAGGTTGTTGTCTTACCGCTTCCGTTAGGTCCCAATATGCCCATTATCTCGCCACTATTTACGACGAGACTGAGGTTGTTTAATGCTTTTATAGAACCATAATTTTTAGACAAATTTTCTATCCTAAGGACTTCCATAATAAGTTTTTGTTTGAGTTTAAATATAGTATTAATCTCGATCTAATAGATTAACAATTAGATAAGTACTGTAGATATCCTGACTAATCTATATAGAGAGAATATTGTCAAGATTGATTTTTGTATTATTTATCTCTTTGGCCCTGATAGTCGCTTTAGATTTGTACTCAGAATAATCATTAGGAGATGTTACTATGGATTGCATTATGAATGCCAAATCTAAAGTGTCTGTAAAGTAGACTGCACCATCACCACATACTTCATGACAGATATCTATATCAGAGCATACGACCAATGAGTTAAGAGTCATCGCTTCTAACAATGGCATTCCAAATCCTTCATAATAAGTAGCAAATACAAAAGCCAAGCAGTTTTTATAATATTCGATCAGTGCTTCTTCACTAACATAACCTTTAATTATGATTCTGTCTTTAGCAGATGATTTTTCTATTAGTTTAAATATGGGATTCGACTTCCAGCCTTTAAATCCTATGATGATTAATTTAATTTTATCGTTTTTTTGAGCGATTATATTGAAGGCGTTAATAATTGTTTCGTAATTTTTTCGAGGTTCTAATGTTCCGACGCTTAGGAAGTAGGCGCTATCTGTATATTCAGAAAATATCACATCATTATTTATTGCAATAGAAGGATAGACTACTTGAGTTTTTGATAGAGTAGGAGGGTGGTATTCTGCTATCGCTGCCTTTGTAACTTGACTATTAGCTATTACATGATCTGCATTATTAAGAATGCGTTTCAGAAATAACTTATGAACAATATGGCTGGCCTTATCGTGCCATTGTGGATATAATATTGGCGTGAGATCGTGTATAACTGTTACCCTTTTTATATTTTTCGGTAATCGGAATGGTCCAAAATGTGCCATCTCTATAACAACATCTGGATTCAGTTTTCGTACAGCATTAGGTATATGCCAAAGGTTTCTTATTCTAAGATGTAATGGGATAGTCTTGCTGATAGGAATTATAACTTGTTGAATATCAATGTCTTTGTAAGCTGAGGGCACAATCATGTAATAATCATTAGATGGGTATGCCGCAATTGTCCTCTTAATAAATTGCTTCGTATAATAGTGTATGCCCGCTTTCTGGGTGATAAGACAATCTGCAAGGAATACCACTTTCTGATTCATCCTTAAGCGTTAATATTTTTATAGAATTCCAGATACGCATCTACTGATTCCGTTAGGTGAAATTGCTTTTTCGGTAATGTATTCCAGTTTGCTGCCATCGCTTCAGTCATACAATCCATAAGCGAACTTGCATCTAATTTTTTCATCTTTAATTGTGGACCATTTACTACTTCGGATAGAGCACCTCTTCCAGAATGTATGATGGGAATATTGAGAGCCATAGCTTCTACTGCGCTAAAACAAAACCCTTCACTATATGATGGTATTACAACTGCATCAGAAGACAGTATTAAGCTTTGTAATTTGGAGTAGGGTAAGTGACTGTATACCTTGATATGTTTCTTAATGTTTAGCTTTTCGATTTCTTTTATAATTTTATTGTAGAAACTCGCTGGTGTTTTAGGAATAACAAGATTAAGTATGAAACTCTTGTTACTATGACTTAATTGGTGGACGCCATCTAGCAAAAGGTCCAAACCTTTAGATATACCTAATCTTCCGTAGTAGATGAATTTGTATTGTTCTGATTTTGAATCTGGGAGTTCTATATTTTTGAATTTAGAGTAATCTATACCATTGTAGATTTTTGTGATCTTACTCTCTTTGATGCCCGCTTTGACTAAAGCTGATCGAGTACTATCTGATACCGCGATGTAATGTGAGAATGGCAATAGTAACAAGAATTTTTCGAATAAATAGAAAAGAGTGAGACTAAGCTTATTAGCATAGGGAAGCTTGAACCATAAGCGATCCCATACTTCATGGAATGTGATAATTGTCTTGGTCCCTGTAAGAAGTCCTGCTATATAAGCAGGTACACCTGCATTGTATGATGTCGTATGTATGATGTCATGCTTCCTGGCATAAGATAATAGGGGAATGAATGCTAAGAAGGTAAATAGATACCTATTTACCAGAGGTAATCGGATAATATGTACATTATTAATAGTTTCTTTTCTTTTTAGAGATTTATCGTATTGGTTAGTGACGACAGTTACTTGTATGCCCTCTGTTACAAGAGCTTCAGTTAGATTCTTAAATAGTGTCTCTACTCCTCCAATGTTTGGATAATGATTCTCTAATACGAAAAGGATTCTCATTTGTCTGAGAATGACTTGACGGAAGATTTTGTGCCTTCGTATTCTGTTTTTGTAAGTTTTGATTGAGCATTAAGTTGATCTTTGAGATCATCTATTTCTCTTTGTTTCTCTAATGCTAATTTTCTTACAAGTTCGGTCATTTGCTTTTCGAGAAGATCTATAATTGATGATTGATAGTAAGTCATTATGAATAAGAAACCTAATGCTACAAAGATTACAGCATTAATATTACTCTTAAAGCCTAATGAACTGGCAAGGTTCTCAGAAATAAAATCTGGCTCGATAGCCAGTACTGATACCATGATCCAGAATCCTACCCACAATAGAGTACCTATCAGTAAGCGCTTGTTATTTCTAAATTGATTGATAACCCTATAGACAAAGAATATTGCTATGAGAGGGACCAGCCATTGATATATCTGTAGAGCTATAAGGAACAAATTGAATGTCGTTTACTAATGATTACTAATGGTACCAAACAAATTTATAATAAATAAAAGAGACTGAGTCACTTATTTATATGAGATAGTAATGATTTCATACCAGTAGTGGCTTTTTCTTTTATAATTGTATGCTCCCTGATCTTCAGCTCATGCGATATAAATGGCTTAGGATCAATATAATATACCTTACATCCTAATGGTGCATAACTGATCAGTCCAGCAGCTGGATACACTTGTAAGGAAGTGCCTATGATGACAGCAATATGTGCATCTCTTATTATATCTACTGCCTCATCAAGTGCTGGTACAGCTTCTCCGAACCATACGATATGCGGTCTTAGAGGAAAGCCTTTCTCGCATACATCTCCGATCTTGATGTCTTTATCCCAATCATAGATTAAGGTCTCATCTCCTGTAGATCTTACTTTGCGTAATTCTCCATGTAGGTGTAGGACATTGTTACTTCCGGCTCTTTCATGCAGATCATCGACATTTTGAGTGATTACGTGTACGTCATGTTCTTTTTCTAATTCCGCTATATCTGTGTGTGCTTGATTCGGTGTGACTTCCTTAAGTTGTCTTCTTCGATCATTGTAGAATTGATTAACAAGATCTTTGTTGCTATTCCAGCCCTGTGGAGATGCTACTTCCATTACGTCATGTCCCTCCCATAGACCATCTGCATCTCTGAACGTATTAATACCACTTTCAGCACTAACACCTGCACCTGACAATACTACAATTTTCTTTCTCATATGCTCAAGTTCCAAAAAAAAACTATTAAAATATCAAGGTTTTTTATTAATGTTAATTACATTTTATAAGTGACTAATAATGAGATAATTACATATCTAATAATAGTCTAATGTTAAAATTACCTACCCTTGATAGTAATAGTAGGAAATCTAATTACGAACTTCATAGGACCAATTAGTCACTTCGAATTTTTATCAAGGCAATGTAATCTTAGTACGATTTTTGTACTTTGTTATGATATAATACGCTGATTTTCAATAAGTTATTGAAAGTTAGTGATTTATGTATTAGATATAGTTATAATGTGTAGAACCATAAAAATTAGTTTGCTTAGAATTAGCTTAGCGCTTGTCGTAACGGTTTTTTCTTTATTTCCATTTACGGACTTACAAGCACAGGACTTACATTATAGTCAGTTCTATAATGCTCCCCTCAGTGTCAGTCCGTCGCTAACAGGAATTTTTAATGGAGACGAAAGGTTCTCACTCTCTTTCAGAGATCAAGGACGATCTATTCCGGTGCCATACCTTACTGCAAGTTTTGGATATGATCGTAAGATATATCCGAAAAGAAATAAAAAAGGATTTTTTGGTGTAGGTGCTTTTTTCAATTATGACAAACAAGGTGATTCTAATCTTAGGTTATTAAACATTAACTTATCAGGATCTTATACAAGAATTATTAATACTAAGAATGCTATTACATTAGGTGCTTTGGTAGGTTATGCTAACAGGGCATTCGATCCTTCATCTCTTACATGGGATAATCAATGGGACAATGTTACTAATCAATTTGTAAGTTCCAATGGTTCTGGAGAAGCTTTTAGTTTTGAATCTTTTGGATACATAGAGACAGGTCTTGGTTTAAATTATAGATGGCAAAAATCTGCTCGAACTAAGTTTGACTTAGGAGTCGGAGGTTACCATCTCACACAGCCTAACTCAAGATTTTCTAATGGTGTATCACAGATTCTTCCTATTAAGTTGGCATTTTACGGAATTTACTCAAGAGAGCTCAGTTCTAAGTTAGATTTACAATTAGATGGATTGTATCAAATGCAGAACAGTTATAGAGAAATTATTGCTGGAGGTTACCTTAACTTTTATCTCAATAGTCAACGAGGAAAGGAGAGACAATTCAGAGCAGGTTTAGGTTACAGATTTAGAGGGCAGACCTTATTTTTCAAACTTGGGTTCCAGCTTAATCAATTATTTATAGCAGCAAGTTATGATCTTGATTTTTCAAGTTTTGCGCTTGACCATCCAGGTGCCTCTGGACGAGGACCAGAGATACATCTGCAATATATTATCAAGCATGTAAAGCCACCAGGCAAGTTTAAAGTTTGTCCGATTTTCTAAGCTCAATTATCCCGATCAAAAATGAATAGGAATTTATACATAATCATATTTTTAGCGCTTTGTGCTTTCAGAGGGGAATCTCAGACCTTAAAGGCATTTATGAATGCTGCTGACGAAGCTATCTCTGATAAGAACTACTATGAAGCGATGCACTATTATTCGCAGGCTGTAGAGTTTGATTCGACAGCTTTAGATGTACGATATCGTTTTGGAGAATCTTCATTAATGTTCAATGCATACAGTACTGCTGAGACAGAACTCCAGTATGTTATTGATAATGATAGCGAAGGTAAATTTCCACTCGCTGTACTGTTACTTGCAGAAACTCAGCAGAACTTAGGTAAGTACGAGGAGGCTAGGCGTAACTACGAGTTATATCTCTCCGAAAGTAATGGAGATGATCCTCGATCTACAGCTAAAGCCGAAAAAGAAATAGAAGCTATCGACTGGGCTATGGACAAAGTCAATAATCCAGCTATCGGTACTGAGGTTAACAGAATCGAAGGAAGTATCAATACCCCATACTCAGAGTTTGGAGGTGTCACTTATGACGACAACTTCTATTATTCTTCGATGCAATTTGAAAAACAGAACAAAGAATATTATCCAGACAGATTATACAGTAAAGTGCTCTCTACTGAAAGTGATGAATTAAGTGGATCACCATTAGAGAATCTATCTGTAGATGTTAGTGATGAACAAAAAAAACTATTAAAAAAGCAGAAGAAAAGTGATGATAGCTCAAATGACATAGTGCCTGATCCAGGAGAACACGTAGCCCATACAGCATTCAGTGCAGATGGTGGAAGAATGTACTATACATTATGTCATTATTTAAATGCTACAGATATCAGATGTAATATTTACGTGAGTGATATTGACTCTGAGGGTAAGTTCAGGCAAGGAACAAAACTGCCTATCTCAATAAATGGTGACGATTATACATCTACTCAGCCTACATTAGGATATGACCTTGTCTTAGACAAAGAAATACTCTATTATTCTTCTGATAGAGAAGGCGGTAAGGGTAAGAATGATATATGGTATAGTGTCATTGATGGTGATAACTATGGCGAATCAATAAACATTGCTGAAATAAATACGACAGGAGACGAAATAACGCCTTACTACCATTCTGGCAGTGGCATGTTATACTTTAGCTCAGATGGATATTTAGGTATGGGTGGATTTGATGTCTACAAAACGTATAGGTCTGGTAATACTTATGGACAGCCAGAGAATATGCTTGCACCTATTAACAGTAGTTTTAATGATATCTATTTTAGTTTAGAGGATAATGACATTGACGGACATATTTCATCTAATAGAACTGGCTCCCTTTACTTAGAAGAAGGTTATGAAGCTTGTTGTTATGACATATATAAAGTCAAGATCGAAGAGATATTTTTGGACTTGAATGCATTGACATTTAATGAAGAGACGAGAGATTCTCTATTAGGAGCGAGAGTACAGATACTGGATGCAATCACAGGAGAGTTACTTTTTGAAAATCTCAACGATCTGTCCCATGATCACAAGTTTAGAATTAAGTGCAACAAAGAATATATAATCATCACTACCAAAGATGGATATGCTCCTGACACGACTAACCTAAGTATTAAAGATTGTTCTAAAAAGGAAATCATCAAAAAGATATACTTAACGCCACTAGCTGTTAAGTTGCAGGTACTAACATTTGATGAGAGCACACTGGATAATTTAGATGGTGCTACAGTAACTCTGGAGTCAGAAGGTCAAGAACCCATTGTTATAACTAATGCAACAGCTAATGACTTTAACTTTGATATTGTAGCGGGTCGTAATTACTTGCTGACTGTAGAACGGCCTGGGTTTATTACAGAGCAACTCGTCGTCAACAGTAATAACGTTATCGATGGATTAGTGACAGAGAGAGTTTATCTACGTAGAAATGATTTGAATCTTAATGAGTATCTACCAGTTGTCGTATACTACGATAATGATATTCCTGATCCTAGAACTAAGAAATTATTTACAACTAAGACATATTCAGAAACTTACTTTGATTACATCCTCAAGAAAGATGAATTCAAAACTAAATATGCTCAATCATTAACTGGAGATCTCAGAGCCAATGCAGCATCTGAGTTAGAAAATTTCTTCGAAGGTGATGTCAAGAATGGATATGCTAAGCTTCAGAAATTCATCGGTAAGTTAAAGCAGAGATTAGACTCAGGAGACAAGATTGAGTTAAGCCTTAAGGGTTTTGCAAGTCCAAGAGCAGCTAACAGATACAACCTAGCGTTGGGACAGAGAAGGATATGGTCTCTCAAGAATGAAATTAAATCATACTCTAATGGTGTATTAGCACCATATGTAGAGTCTGGCAAATTAGTCGTTACTGAAATATCTTTTGGTGAAGAAATTGCACCATCGGGGATATCTGATTCATATAGCAATAGACGTCTTTCAGTTTACAGTCCAGAAGCTTCTCGACAAAGAAAAGCCGAGATTGTCAGAGTTAGAGTTTTAAATTAATTTGAATTAAGAACAAGATTAACATGTCGATAAAAACAAGGATAAAACAAGGATTATTCTTCTGTCTGGTATTCATGATATGTGTCTGTACAGATATGTCAGCTACACACATTGTAGGTGGAGAATTAAGATACAAATGCCTCGGTAATGATCAATACGAGATTACGCTTACAGTAAGAAGAGATTGTGAGAACGGTGCTGATGATGCACAATTTGATGACCCAGCTATAGTAGGGATATTTGATATTTTCGGATCACTACAGCCCCATCTAGGTAACCTTGGTAGATTAGATCTTCCTTTCGTCAGAGAAGATACGATTACTAATGAATTACTATTTGATTGTAGTGCTGTGGGTAATCCAGTATGTGTCCATGAGTCCACATACACTACAGTAGTTGTATTGCCATATAACAAGTTAGGATATTGTCTATCTTATCAGAGATGTTGTCGTAATGTCATATTGAATAATATAGTAGATCCACTTGAGACAGGTGCTACCTTCTTTACCTGTGTTACAGAGGATGCATTAGAAGAGTGTAATAGTCAGCCAGAGTTTGTCCAATGGCCAGATGTGTATGTGTGTACTAATCAGGCGATTGATTTTGATCACTCCGCAGTCGATCCAGATGGTGATGAGTTAGTATATAGATTATGTACACCTTCTCAAGGAGCAACGATAGATAATCCAGCACCTTCTGTACCGTCTAATCCGCCTTACTCGACAGTAGTATGGCAACCACCGTATAATCTTAATAACTTATTAGGAGGTGATCCATTGACTATAGATCCGCAAACGGGTCGACTTACAGGGACGCCTAACACTGTAGGTACATTTGTGGTAGGTGTGTGTGTGGATGAATATCGTAATGGTGTCCTGTATTCTACGGCAACCAGAGACTTTCAATATACGGTACGGATATGTACAGATCCTATCATAGCAGATTTTGAAGTCTTAGATAATAATTGTGATGGTGATAACACGGTGACATTTAACAACCTAACTACTGGAGCTGATAGTTTTACATGGTTTTTTGATTATCCCGGTACGACATTAACATCTAATGAAGTCAGTCCTACATTTACTTATCCAAGCAATGGAAAATATACCGTAAGACTAGAAGCAACAAGAAATAGTGATGGATGTAATACCGCAACCGAGAAGGTCATCAGTACAAGTTCTACTCCGCTTGAAGCAGATTTTACTGCTGCATTTGAATCTTGTGATAACGGTAACATTGTTAGACTTACTGATATCTCTATAGATCCTACTGGTATCTCTTGTGCACAAGATTGGACATGGACGGTAAGCTCTACGGCTGGTACGGAAGTATACACTGGTAATCCAGTATTGATAGATGTGGGAAATGCTCAGTCAATTAATGTGACATTGGACGTGATATCAACCTCTGGTTGTACAAGCCGCATTACCAAAACGATAAACTTGAGTGACCTTTTTCCTAATGGATCATTTAATACAAAACTAATAAGTTGTACCGCTAATGGATTCTTAATAGAGTTAACTAATACTTCAACAGGAGTGACGGGTAATAGCTCAGTTAACTGGACAGTTAACGATAATGGTACTGTCACAAGCTTAATGGGTAGTCCTGTACAAGTAGAAGTATCAGGAAATAACTTATCAGTTAATCTACAATTAGATTCTGATAATGGTTGTGATATAGACTTTACACGTCCTGTAGATAGAGGCGAGTTCTTACCAACTATAGCAATAAGAAATAATTTAGGTGGTGGGTGTGTGCCAGTAGGAGGGACGGTAGATGTCCTTTTTGATGCAGGTCTATCTGGTGGTAATATGATGGCTAATCCAATTGCTTATAATTGGGTCATAGACGGTGTTGCTTATAATACGCCTACCGTAACTATTCCAGTAAGTGAAGGCCAAGTAGTAAATCTTCAAGTGACGATTACTTATGATAATGGTTGTACCATATCATCGTCGTCACAACAATTTGTTCCAAGTTCTCAACCTGAGTTATCTATTAACGAACAATTAGATTGTGCTGCAATTACGACTTATACTTTAACAGATGTAACAACACCGATACAAGGCGTGACTATAGTAAGCCAAGAGTGGAATGTAAACGGCTCTATCACAGATGGTCCATCTGTCACATTTGAGGTGACAGAAAATGCTACACCTGTATCACTTACTGTTACATACAGTAATGGATGTGTAGCGACATTTAGCGGCAGCTATACTATACCAGATGACAGCGGAGATCTTATGTTGGATTATTCTGTAGAGGCAGTAGAATGTTTTGATTCTACAGGCTTATTCACTTTTACAGATTTATCTACTTACCCTGCGTGTGTAGACATAGCGTCTATAGTATGGGTGATCAACGGTATAACATACACGGGGAGTCCTGTTGATGTTATATTACCATTAGGAGTTGATGTTGATTTTTCTCTTACTGTAACACTAACAGACGGTACGGTCTTATCTACAATCGATGACGGTATAACTACTAATGATACCATTAATACTAATGATATAGTAGATCAGATAGATATAGAAGTAGAAAATAAATTGGAAGCTAACTGTACTGATTCACTGAGTTTGTGTGTTACTAATCCCAATCCAAATGTAAACTACGAATGGTCTACAGATCCTAATTTTAATAACATCATCGGTACAGGTACTACTTTGAATACGCTAGGTGGTGCTGGTTACACAGGCACTGTATATGTAAGGACAACTGAGAATGTGGGTGATTGTGTCTATGGAGATACTACAGTTACTATAGACTCCGATGCTATCAACTTATCATTTGATATGCCATTCCTCATCTGCCCTGGAGATACAGCTAACTTTGAAGTAACTAATAACAATGCAGATCAAGTAATAACTTATGAGTGGAAAGGTGGAGACGGACAGCTTATCTCTGGTGGAGATACTAACAGTCCAGTAATAGGCGTACCTGTAGATGCGATGGATGATTTCTTCTTCGTATTATGTACGAGTAATGATAGAGGTTGTACTTCAGTAGATACGATAAGATTCGAGATATCTACTAATGAGCCATTAGAACAATTTATGGCTACTGTAGATTCATGTGGATCATTGATAGTCATGTTTGATGAAGCACCTAATATGCTTAATGGTAATGGCTGGTGGGATTTTGGTGACGGTAGCCCGTTAAGCAATGAAATGAATCCTACATACACTTATGATATGGCTGGTAACTACATAGTTACGCTTAGTGATTCATCTGCAGTATGTCCTATGGAAGATATTTCATTGGAGATTTTTGTAGGAGATGTTGAGGTGACAGTCGCAGCAGATACAATTACATATGGCGAAGATGAAACTCCTGTAGTTCCAGCTGAGACTAATGTAAATAACGCAACCGTAACATGGTGTACACTTGCTGGAGATAATATATACACAGGTAATCCACTTGAAGGTTATGATCCTCCTATGGATACAATGACTGTTATTGTAAAAGTAGAAGATAACTTTGGATGTGTAGACCAAGATACAATTGTCCTTATCAGAGATACAGACAATACAGAAGAATGCTTAGAGTCAGTAGTGATTACTGGTCCTGACATGAACTTGATTTGCATAGGAGATACTTTTCAGTTATGCATAGTAATGGATGAAGAATGTGATCTTGATGATTATACATACTTATGGGAAGATAATGGTTGTATCATAGATGGTCAAGGTACACCAAAACTCACGGCGACTGCAGATGCTGATAAGACTTTTAATATTGTCATAACGTCGATAGCTACAGGTCAAGATAGCATGTACTCTTATGATATTATGGTAGATGATCCTTCTGTTACCATTATGGTACCTACGGAGAATATAGACTCCAGTGGCAATGCATTTATTTGCTTAGGTGAGACAGTAGTTCTTACAGCTCAAGGCGACCCAGATTGTGAGTACTTGTGGAGTACTGGTGAGACAGGTCAGACAATAGAAGTAAGTCCAGAAGTGGCAAGCGAGTACAGTGTAACGTGTGTCACTGCATTAGGATGTGAATCTACTTCGCAGATATTTATATTAGATGTCGTGCCACCTCAGTGTAACGAAGATGATGTATTCTTACCTACAGCCTTCTCACCTAATGGAGATGGAGTTAATGATGTATTACTTGTAAGAAGTAAGTTCGTCAGAAACATGGAATTATTAGTACAGAATAGATGGGGAGAAGAAGTGTTCTTATCTACAAGCCAGGACAATGGTTGGAATGGAACTTACAAGGATAAAGAATTAGCCCCAGATGTATACAGTTACTGCCTTAAAGTAACTTGTATTAATGACTCAGAATATGTCAAAGTTGGTAATGTAACTTTGGTTAAATAAGAAAATAAATATTATTAATACCAAAAGAGGAATAGGCAACTATTCCTCTTTTTTTGCTTTACTCTAAATTGATTAAATTCATTTGATTCTCACCTAATTGAATTTATTAGTATTTGAAAATGACAGGAATAGCGCCACCCTTGCTTTGTACTATTTTTATATTAGAAATTCAGAGAACTTATAATACCATTTAAACATTAGAATGTCGGTTATATTATAAGAGAATTAGTTAATCTCTGCGTTAAAAAATACCTACCTGCCCCAAGTCATATAGGAAAAATTTCGTTGCAGACGAATTGATAATCAACATGCTTGAATGAAGTGAACTACAATAGTGAGATTGAATAGTGCTACAAGAATTTATGCAAAATTATAATGTATCACAAACTTAGAATAGTAATAGACATGCAGTCCAAAAAAAATATGGCAAGTAAGCATACAGGATTTAAAAATTCCCTACGGAGCACTTTCATTAAATAGTTGCTCATACGGATATCCACTGCAGACAATACTTAAAAGATAAAAGCTTATTAACTCAAAAGGACAATAGCTGTATTCTCTGACCGTAAGGAAAATTTATTGAAAAGTGGGAATGGGTTTTTATCAATGGGAGCTTAGTTCTCCTTTTTACCCTTATCGAGATTTTCAGTCATCTCCTTGGAGATTGCACCTTTGAGTACTTTAATAAAAGTTTTCTGATCCACCTGAAGTTGTACGATGTTACCTTCTATTTTGTTGATTTTTCCAATAATGCCGCTTCCAGTGACAACTTCATCACCTTTAGCAAGAGAACTGGCAAATGTATCTTGTGATTTCTGTTTCTTAACTTGAGGTCTTAAGAAGAAAAAATACATGATCATAAAGATGGAAGCAAAAAACACTAATTGCGCTATGCCTGGAGTCAATCCACCTTCAAGATTAATCAATAGATTCATTTTTTATATTTTTCGCTAAAGTACAAAGTGTTAGATCAATTTATATCGAAAAGAACAATTTTGATTCAATAAAATATTATGAATAGTCTATACTCAAGTCTATAATAAAAAAATGACGACACATCCCTAATTTCTTATCTACTTCAGAACTATAAGAGTTATTAAATATTTATATAAACTAATGATGATCTTCGTCCTGATTGTTATCTTTGAATTTAATTGATGGCAAAGGTTTTTCGCGTTGAAATTTAATTGTTTATATATAATAGTATGCATTTTCGCCTCTTGTTTAGATTCCCTATCACAAGATATTCCTATTAAAGATGATCAAGACTCCTTATCTACTATCGAGGTATCAGGAAGCATAGACGGCTATTATAGGTACGGCATACTTCAGAGTACATCTCAGACTGCGATAACTTTAAATCATAATGAGCCATCATTAGGATCAATCAATCTTGCAATCAATTACAATGCGAGTAAGTATGGTGGATTGTTGCATTTCGCTGCTGGTCCAAGAGCTGATCAGTCATACAATCTTGATAAGGGTAATATCCTTAGATATATACGACAGTCATATGTTTATTATCAATTATCGAGTAATGTAAAATTAAGCGCCGGTACTTCTGGTGCATTACCTGGTTACGAAAATGATGAGCCACATCTTAACCCTGTCTACTCCACAAGTTTTCTTAATTCCCTCATACCTGGTATACATACTGGTATTTGGGTAGATTATTTCATCTCTGATAACTGGATATTTAATATAGGTGTATACAATGATATGGATCGAAGGATAGATGTCAGCCGAGGCAAACATATAGGTAGTATTCTAACTTATGAAAGTACCGATGATGCAATATCCTTGTCCTATGTAACTGGAAGGGAAGGGGACCAAATCCTTAAAATCATAGACTTGTTATGGGATCACAAGTTAGGCAAAAATGATGCTGTCGCTTTAGAGTTATTGTATACTTCGTATCAGAAAACTGACTTTCCGATAGAGAATTTTTATGGGTTAGGCGCCTATTATATTCATGATGTCTCAGATGATTTTTCTATTAACTTAAGAGGCGAATACATGAAAGATAATGCTGGATTTAGTTTTGGTGTAGAAAATGTATCTGTATGGGACCTTACCCTAACTTGTAAGTATCAGGTAGGCGATTTTCTATTTATGCCAGAGATCAGATATGATCGTGCTGATAGGCCATCATTCTTAGATGGTGATAATGATCTCAATAATGAGAACTTCCATTTTTTACTTGGTCTCATCTACTATATCGGAGAAGTACGTTAATCTTATTTTATAGCTTAGATTTGCGTAAGATTATTTATAGTATAAATAATAAGCTAATAGTATGAATATATGTCTAATGGGATTTATGGGTTGCGGTAAGTCTACAGTTGGCACAGCTGTCGCTGATAAGCTGGGGTGGAAGTATATAGATACCGATACTCTAATAGAAGATAAATTTCAAATGGATATCCCTTCCATATTTAGGGACTATGGAGAAGCTAAGTTTCGAGAGGCAGAACTCAAAGTATTAGAAGCAGTCATGCTGTCTGAAGACGCAGTCATAAGCACAGGGGGAGGACTGCCATGTAATGATAAGGCAATCAATATGATTAATAATAACTGTAGTTCTTATTACCTCTATATGAGTATAGAACAGCTTACACTAAGGTTATGGAATCAAGAATTACTATCTGCTCGTCCATTATTAGAATCTATTAATAGTCAGGATGACTTATCAGAGTTTGTCAAGGTCAAGTTGATAGATAGAGAAAGATATTACTACGATAGCCATGGAATTATAGATGCCAATCAGGAATTAGATATCATAGTCGATGATATTACTCAGCTGGTGCAGCCTGCATCATAAGTTGGAAAGCACCTATAGGATTTATAATAATCTGCCCATCATTATTTATTGCACTTTCTCTCAGGTAGTTATAAACTTGCTGAGTATTAAGATCAGGATTATATAGTCTCATGAGTCCTACTATTCCGCTGACAAATGGTGCCGCCATAGACGTACCGTTCTGTGGACCATACCGATTATCAGGAAGGGTAGAGTAGATATCAGTGCCGGGTGCAGCGATACCGTAGGTGATATTGTCTATCTTATTACTGAAATCTGCTAGCTCCAGATTAGAGTCTATAGCGCTGACGGCTATCACGCCAGGAGTATTGGCAGGACTGTAAGCTATTGCATCCATAGAAGAATTACCTGCTGCGACGATGACGATGGCGCCTTTGTCATTAGCGTATTGTACGGCATCCTTATAAGTACGTTCTCGATTTGGATTACTTCTGCCTCCTAAGCTCATCGAGATGATATCGTAACCTTTGTCTGCTGCTTCCAGTATACCGTTGACTATAGTACGCTGACTTCCTATTCCGCTGCTACTGAGAACTTTGATGCTTGTTATTTTGACAGAAGCGCCACTGGGTATCCATGAGGAGATTCCTATTTTATTGCCTGTAACAGCAGCTGCGATTCCTGCACAATGCGTACCATGTCCTCTTTTATCATTGTCATAACTTTCGGATGTACTGATATAATTATCTGATAGGTCTTCATGATTACTATCTACACCTGTGTCTAATATTGCGATGGTACTTTGCTTTTTAGAATCAAGTGCAGAGATCTTTGGTAATTGATTATGGAATTTTTCTAAATCAAATTTTTTGGCCATCCATTGCTTGCCAGAGTAAGGGTCATTAGTAGATAATGTATTGAATGTTTCTTTCTTTGATTTTTGCGTGGGCAATTTTAATTCAAGTATTTCATTACCTTCCACATAAACCACCAAATCATTCTTCTCTAACTCGATTATTTTCTCACTTGCATCATCGGTAGGTCTGAGGTTTACAATTAAGTATTCATCAAGACTGTATGATTTATCTATGGGTGTAAATGCAGGATATATAATATCATATGAATTATTATTGCTTGAGATCCATTTTTGGAGATCTGATTGAGAATTAAATTTCACTAATAATTCTGCTTCTTGATCCAGTGAATCTTTTGGTAAATTAATACTAAAAGATGAGCTTGCTTTCTTAATGGTATAGCTGTGAGCGATAAAGAATATTGCAGATGCAAAAACGAGATAAGTTAAGTGAGCAGATAGCTTTTTGATATGAGATCCAAAGTACGCTATGGCGGATATAAGCATCATATTCATACCAATAGAGGATATACTATATGCGCTAAGCTTACTACTCATCTGATACCATGCGATCGCTATTATAATTACGGAGAATATGGAAAGAGAGGACTTTTTATTGAATATACCCGTAATCAGAAACATTAGAGCCAACCATAGCAATACTGAATGAATACTTATATTACCATAGATGTCTGATAATGAGTGCATAATGTAATAACAGTTACATTTTGATAATAGTTCTATTGATCAAATTACGAAGGATACACGTTAATCACTAAAGAATTTTATTTTTGTATCTAAATCGCAAATAAGAAATGTCAGAAGAAATTAATTTATGTACAATAGTAGGCTCTGGGCCTGCAGGATATACCGCGGCTATATATGCTGCAAGAGCTGGAATGAAGCCAGTATTATATACAGGAAAAGAGCCTGGTGGTCAACTGATGATCACTAACGATGTAGAGAACTATCCAGGATATCCGGATGGAATTATGGGCCCGCAGATGATGGCAGATTTTAAGAAGCAAGCTGAAAGATTCGATACTAAGATAATCTCAGAGATGATCACAGAAGTCGACTTTTCTGGTCCTGTACATACATTAACATCTGAGACTGGTGATATTATTAAGACACATAGTGTCATAATCTCTACAGGCGCAAGTGCTAAGTGGCTTGGCTTAGAATCAGAGTATAGGCTGATGAATAGAGGTGTATCAGCTTGTGCTGTATGTGATGGATTCTTCTATAAGGGTAAAGATGTCATCGTAGTAGGTGGTGGAGATACTGCTGCAGAAGAAGCGACATACCTCGCTAAGTTGTGTCCTACCGTACACCTTCTTGTAAGAAGGGATGAGTTGCGTGCTTCTAAGATCATGCAGAAGAGAGTTATGAAAACTGAGAATCTTAAAGTACACTGGAATACTGAGACGGTAGAAGTCTTAGGTGAAGATGAAGTAGTAGGTGCTAAGGTTATCAATAATCAAACAAAGGAAGAATCAGTAATCGATGCTTCCGGATTCTTCGTAGCAATAGGGCATAAGCCTAATACAGATTTATTTCAGCCTTATTTAGATTTTAATGAAGCAGGTTATATTATAACTAATCCTGACTCTACGACGACTAAGGCAGAGGGTGTATTTGCAAGTGGTGATGCGCAAGACTATGTCTATCGTCAGGCTGTTACTGCAGCTGGTACAGGATGTATGGCGGCATTAGATGCCGAAAGATATCTCGCGGCTAAAGAAATTATATAACAATTCTTACTAAAACAAAACAACCTACAGATATGTCTAAATTTAGAAAAGGAGTATTATTTGGTGATGAGGTAACAGCATTGCTCGATCATGCTAATGAGCATAATTATGCTATACCCGCTGTCAATGTCGTCGGTACTAATACCGTTAATGCATGTCTGGAGACAGCTCGTGATATCAACTCACCTATAATTATCCAATACTCTAATGGAGGTGCAAGCTTTTTCGCGGGTAAAGGCCTGAGTAACGAAAATCAGAAAGCTGCCATTCTTGGAGGTATATCTGGAGCACAGCATGTACATCAGATAGCAGAAGCATATGGCGTATCTGTAATTCTACATACTGATCATTGCGCTAAGAAATTATTGCCATGGATATCAGGCTTAATAGATGCCTCTGAGAGACATTACGAGACGCATAAGCAGCCTTTATACTCCTCTCATATGCTAGATCTATCTGAGGAGCCATTAGAAGAGAATATAGATATCTGTGTAGACTACTTTAAGCGTATGCATCAGATAGGAATATCGATCGAGATAGAGCTAGGTGTGACTGGTGGCGAAGAAGATGGTGTAGATAATACTGATATAGATAATTCTAAGTTATACACGCAGCCAGAAGAAGTCGCTTACTCTTATGAGAAGTTGATGGAAGTTTCTGACATGTTTACCATAGCAGCAGCATTCGGTAATGTCCATGGTGTATATAAGCCCGGTAATGTGGAGCTGACGCCTAAGATATTGAAGAATTCTCAGATATTCTTAAAAGATAAATTAGGTCTGGCTGGCGATAATCCTATCAAGTTTGTATTCCATGGTGGTTCTGGATCTTCAAGGGAAGAGATCAGAGAAGCTATAGATTACGGTGTTGTTAAGATGAATATCGATACAGATCAGCAATGGGCATTCTGGACTGGAGTAAGAGATTATTACGAAAAGAACAAAGGATACTTACAAGCTCAGATCGGTAACCCAGACGGAGATGATATTCCTAACAAGAAATTCTATGATCCAAGAAAATGGCTAAGAGTTGCGGAAGGGACATTCCAGAAGAGACTTATACAAGCCTATGAAGATCTTAATTGTGTGAATCAAGCGGTGTAATACAAAAGAAAGACATACAAAAGAAAATATAGAAATAATGTCAAGTCTTGGTTTTGACATTATTTTTTTCCTAAACTGAAATACTTTTATTTTTTATTTTTTCTTTTCTTCGAATTTCATGAGTTTTTCTTTTATTAATGTAGGCTCATCTGTTGTTATAAAGTCGAAGTTGTTTTCTATAAAGAAATCCATGTCTTTAACTTTATTGACGGTCCATGCGTTGATTGCTATATTATTTTGTATAGCACTTTGTATCCATTCAGGTTTCTTTTTGAATACAGAGTGATGGTATGCCATGCCATCGATACCATCTTTCTTAAGCCTTTCAGGAGCTACACTACCATCCATATATTGAGTATGTGCTGATGGATCTATCTCATTTATTCTTCTTAGTAACTTATATCCAAAACTTGTGTAGATAACCATATCCTTAGCACCCAATTCTTTGATCAGCTCGACTATTTTTTCGGCCATAATTATTGCATTTGCTTTGACCTTAGGAGGCCTGATATCAAGTACTAATTTTGTAGACTCATTATTCTCCATGCCAGCTTTAATATAGTCTCTGAGGGTGGGTAGTGGTTCACCATTATCTAATGGATGTACCTTAAGTTCGGCATAGCTTGTTTTTTCTATGTTAAGCTTTTTGTATCTTAAATCTTGATACACGATAAGTGTATCATCAGCTGTCATTCTTATATCAAATTCTGATCCTGCATATCCAAATTTAACGGCGTCTCTTATCGCAGCTATGCTATTCTTAGGATGTCCATTCTGCTTCCATGCACCGCAGTGTGCTATGATTGTATTGTTGACATAGACTGATTTTTTCTCACTGCCGTTCTTGCAACTCATTACAATTAATGCTGCCGCTATGAAGTATATAATTCGCATAAGTTATAAGATGAGTAGATGAATAAATCTTAGTCAAATAGATTGTTGTAATTTGTTTTTATGATATCAAGGTATAACTGTACCCAACTTATCAGCGATGTCCTTCTTGATCTCAGAGAGTTCTTTGTAACCTTCGAGCGCATCGTTAATAGACGTAGGATCGTCAGTCGTTAAGTCGTTTATCCGCTTACCTAATTCTTTAAGAACCTGATTGACTTTCTTAAGCTTAAATCTATAGATGGATTGTATACTGTCTAAGTAGAAATTCTTCTCCGGCACAGGTTGTGTTTGGAGTGATACTTCTTTACTTTCCCAGTTTGCATATTCGTATTTAGAAGTGTTGCAGTCTATAGCAAATGCACTTATTTCTTGGTCTTCATGACGTACGAAATGGTCTACTATATTAACCTCCTCTGCGGCTTCTGATATTTTGAAACCTTCTTCGATAATACGTTTGTACATATCGTTATTGAAGTATTGGATGACGTCGAAAATATTAGAATAGATAAGGTCTGCGACTTTAATAATCTGATCTTCTTCATCAGTGATATCATGGTTTCCTGCCATAACAATTATTCTTGCAAGGTCCTTTTCCTGATATTCATCTTGTTTTTTTTCCTTAAATCTGTATGACTGACTATGATCTACTTTCTCTTGCGGAAGGTTGTCTAATTCATTAGGGATTGTGCTGCCCGGATCAGGAGCCATACTTCTACCGATCTCTCTCCGCTCTTCTCTTTCTTTTTCTATTCTCCTTTGTTTGATATTGTTACGTATGACTTTATTGGTCTCACGTACGAGAAGCGCTTCGTCTATATCAAATAGCTGACTACATTCTTTGACATACAAAGATCGCTTGATAGCATCTCTGATCTTAGCGATACTTTCTATGATATCATTGATGACTTCTGATTTCTTAATAGGATTAGCAAGTGCTTCTTCTTTCAGAATATCCATTTTGAAATGGATAAAATCTTTAGCATTTTTTTCTACGAAATCATTGAATCCTTCATTGCCCATTTTCTTGACAAAGGAATCAGGATCTTCACCTTCTGGTAGGGATACTAATCTTGCATTCATATCAGATTCTAATACGATATCAAGACCACGGATAGAGGCTTTGATACCTGCAGCATCACCGTCATATAAGAATGTGATGTTACTAGAGTATCTTTTGACTAATCTCACTTGCTCGCTCGTCAGGGATGTACCTGAGGACGCAGCCACATTCTCGACACCATTCTGATGCATACTGATGACATCGGTATAGCCCTCTACGATGAAGCAATTATCTGCTTTCTTGATAGCCGACTTGGCGACATGCATACCATAAAGAATCTTGCGCTTATTATATATCGGTGTCTCTGGCGAATTAATATACTTAGGCGTCTTCTTAGAAGTGCTCAATGTCCTGCCTGCAAATCCAATGATCTTTCCTGTCAGATTATGAATAGGAAACATAACTCGCGATCTGAAGAAGTCATATCCATTCTTAGATGTCAACCCGAGAGCTTGCATGAATTCAATATTATACTGAGCAGCTTTAGCTTTTGCCGTCAAGGCAGTACTATTGTCTGGCGCATATCCTAAGTCAAATTTATCTATCGTCTGCCCATTGAAACCTCTTTCTTTAAAATAGGAAAGGGCTATTAGTTTTCCTTCGTCAGTATTATGTAGATTGTTTTTGAAGAAGCTTGCCGCAAAATCATTTATAATAAAATAACTTTCTTCTAACTTCTTCTGATCGTTGTATTCTTTCTGATCAAAATCACCATCTTCTTCTAATGTGATATTATAGCGCTTAGCAAGGTGGCGTATCGTCTCCGGAAAAGAGAGGCCGTCATGTTCCATTATGAACTGTACAGCACCGCCACCTTTTCCACAACCAAAACACTTATAGATGTTCTTACTCGGCGATACGGTAAATGATGGCGTCTTCTCATCATGGAAGGGGCAAAGCCCCATCAGATTAGCTCCACGACGCTTAAGAGTAACATAGTCTTCTATGACATCAGCAGCTTGCGCTATATCGAGAACTTCCTGTACACTCTTATTGGATATCAATGCTTATTAAACTTATTAGTGGATATATTATCCAAATTATTAAATAGTATGTAATACTATCATAAATTTAGGTTTTTTATTGAATCAAGCTCAGCAGATGGCCTTTTCCGAAATTAATTTTATTCAGCTCATTGATAAGTATGGCGCTCCACTCTATGTCTATGATAGTGATAAGATTATAGAAAACTATACAGCCTTTACAAGTGCTTTTGATGTAGATAAGTTAAAAGTGCATTATGCAACCAAAGCATTATCTAACCTTTCTATACTTAAGTTATTTAATAACATGGGGTCAGGATTGGATTGCGTATCTGTACAGGAAGTGAAGATGGGCCTACTTGCGGGTTTCAGTCCAGAGGACATCATATTCACACCTAATAACATATCTGAGGAAGAATATGATCTTGTTGTCGCTATGGGTGTCAAGATCAATATCGATAATCTTGAGATGCTGGAATACTTCGGTGCAACGTATCCTGATATACCTGTCTGTGTAAGGATCAATCCACATATGATGGCTGGAGGTAATCGAAAAATATCAGTAGGACATATCGGTTCTAAGTTTGGGATATCGATACATCAAGTGCCACATCTCAAGACCATTGTCAAGAGCTTTAATATGAATATCGAGGGTGTACACGTACATACAGGATCCGATATTTTAGATCCCGATATATTCGTCGCTGCAGCTAAGTTAATACTAAGCGTAGTAGATCAATTTTCAGATGTCAAGTATGTTGACTTTGGAAGTGGATTTAAGGTCGCCTACAAAGCAGGAGGCTTGAGTACTAATATCAAAGAATTTGGGAAAGACTTCAGTACAATGTGGAATGCCTACTGTAAAGAAAGAGGTGAGGTCTTAGAGCTTAAATTCGAGCCAGGAAAGTACATGGTTAGTAACGCAGGATACTTTGCTGTCAAAGTTAATGTCATAAAACAAACAACTGCAACAACTTTCATAGGTGTAGACAGTGGAATGAATCACTTAATACGTCCTATGTTCTATGACGCCCATCACGAAATCGTTAACCTCACTAATCCCGATGGCAAGAAGAAAATTTACTCTGTCGTCGGCTACATCTGTGAGACAGATACTTTTGCTTCAGATAGGCAGATGAGTGAGGTCAGAAAAGATGATCTTCTGTTATTTAAGAATGCTGGAGCATACTGCTTCTCTATGGCTTCTAATTATAATTCTCGATACAGACCTGCCGAGGTGCTGTGGCACAATAAGAAGGATTATGTCATTAGGAAGAGGGAGACTTTTGAGGACTTGGTGGCTGGGCAGTTGGATCCTGATTTTTTGGAGTAGAGTAAAATACTGAGTAGGTATTTTTGTGTATTATACTAACAAGAAATTCACTTATGAAAAAGGTAATCTTAGAATTAGTATTTACAGTAGTAATAGGATTTTGGGTAATGCAGAGACTAATTGTCGATATACCTTCTTATGTTGAGCCAGGGTGGCATACGACTCAAAATCCAAAGTTTTTTCTCTATGTTAAATCTATTTTCATAATATTAACATTGTTATTTTTCTTATACCGAACCATTAAATTAATTTTTACTTTAAGACAAATTATTTATGATGATCGAGATTGATAATCTCAAACCATTTCACCTGTAACAACAGTTCATTTTAGGTGAGTGCATTTCATCGATGTTGCAGACAGTAGACGATCTTTGGTGTTGAGTCGCAGAAATTTTATCTATGAAAACTAAAAACTATTATCTAAAAGAAATAGAGCAATCAGATATTGAAAACATTCATAAAGGTCTTTCGGACCCTGAGATAACAAAGTACTACGCTGTTCATTTTGATACAATAGAGGAAACTCAAGAGCAAATGGATTGGTATAGTAACTTAAGGAAAGAAGGGACTGGATTATGGTGGGGAATATATAGTAATGCTGATAATCAGTTCTTAGGAGCAGGAGGTTTTAATGCATTAGAAAAGGAACATAAGAAGGCAGAATTAGGCTTGTGGTTGTTAAAGGAAAATTGGGGAAAAGGAATTTTAAAAGAGATCATGCCGCAGCTTTTTGAACAAGGATTTACACAACTTGATTTGAATCGAATAGAAGGCTTTGTTTCGAATGATAACATGAAATGCAAGAAAGCATTAGAGAAAATCAATTTTACATTCGAAGGAACAATGAGGGAATGGGAAATTAAGGATGGAGAGAAGGTAGATGTAGATGTATACGCTATTATTAAGAGAGATTGGGAGAGATAATATATAGGTATAATTGGTGGGATCTCTGAATGCTTAGTATACTTGCTTCAGTTTTTTAAGAACTTGGATACCTAAAGAAAAGAAGCTAACTTTAAAGTATGGAAATTGATATTCAAAACGCTAAAATTGAATTAATTCAGTGGTTGACAACATTAGATGATGCTTCATTGATTAAAAAAATTATAGAGCTAAGAAATAAGGAAACTGAAGACTGGTGGAAGAAGATCTCTGATGCTGAGAAAGAATCAATAAAAAGTGGACTTTCTGATGCCGAAAGTGGGAAATTAAATTCAAATTCGGAAGCTGAAAGAATTTATGGAAAGTGGTTATAAAATTCTATGGACTGACCATGCTCTAAAAGAACTGGCTGAAGCTTATGAATATTTAGAACACAACTTTACAGAAGAGGAATTAAGAAAACTTTCGATCGATTTAGACAAAGTTTTAAAACTTTTAGCTCGCAGTCCGAGCATATTTCCTATCTCAGAATTTATTGGAACAAGAAGAGTCGTGATTAAGAAATATAATACTCTGTATTACAGAGTAAAGAATGACTGTATTGAAATTGTTTCTTTTTTTTCAAATCGTATGAGCCCCAACAAAAGACAAATCTAAATTATTAGATGTGTGCATAGATTCCATATTGCGAACACAGACGATCCTCAGCGATAGACTTTCAAATTAAAATAAAGACAGAATTATATATGAACATATACCAACAAGTAGAAGCAGAAATACAAGCTGCCTCTCATATAGTCATCACTGCTCACAAATCAGCAGATGGAGACTCTATAGGTTCTTCTTTAGGTCTATTACATTTTATAGAGAAGTTAGGTAAGAAAGCGGTTGTTTGTCATCCGGATAAAGCACCAGATTTTTTGTATTGGTTAGATACGAGTGCTATCGTTCTGATGGAAGACAATCCTGAAGTAGTAACAGAACATATGGAGAAAGCAGACTTAATTTTCTGCTTAGATTACAATGCAACCAATAGAGTAGGGCCAGATATGCAGGTCTTATTAGAAGCAGCGACTTGTAAGAAGATCATGATAGATCACCATCTTAATCCAGAAGATTTTCCTACACTAACTGTTTCTGAAACGACGGCATCTTCTACAGCGCAGTTGATCGTAGATCTGATAGAGCAATCTGGGCATGTAGCTTTGTTAGATGAGAAAATTGGAACACCGTTATACGTAGGCATACTTACGGATACCGGTGCTTTTAGATTTAACTCTGTAAAGCCACGTACACATGAAGTATTAGCCAAATTATTATCAGCTGGCGTAGAACACCATCTCATTCATGAGAAGCTAAATGATACGAATACGGAAAGTCGCTTACGATTGCAAGGCTATGCGATGAATAAGAAAATGGAAATATTATATGACTACAATGTTGCAATTATCTCCTTATCGAAAGAAGAACTCGCCGAGTTTAATTATAAGAAAGGAGATACAGATGCATTAGCTAATATGCTATTATCTATCAAAGGCATGAAGGCTGCCATAGTATTCTCGGAACGGGATGGCATTATGAAAATCTCCTTCCGATCCAAAGGCGCAGATAATCCAGTGAATGTCTTAGCAAAAGAACACTTTGATGGTGGTGGACATGCTAATGCTGCTGGCGGCATGAGTGATCTGACGGTAGAAGAAACTTTAGAAAAATTAAAAGGACTGGTCCCTCAATATTTTCAGAAACAACAACTAATAGCGATATGAATGAAAGAGGATAGTAAAGACTAAAAGAAAACTGACACCATAAAATTCGCTATGGGAATTTTCGTAGGTATCATTTTATACAAGTTGATTTTTGATGTGTTGATACCAATGTTTATCAAGTAATCATTTCAATAGATGTTCGAACACATATTTACTTAAGTGGATTAAATCTTCTTCATTTCCTGAAAGAAATCCATACTCTTAAGATTATCTAAACTAATATCAGTTTTCATGTTGATGATAGCAGAGTCATCTTCGTCGCTATGGACGACAAGTACGATGTTATTGATGTTTTTATTCTTTTGTTGTGCCCATAGAGATATGTTGTTGCCTTCACTTCTTACCTGAATATACTCATCATACATTTTATCGCCAAAATAATCGTAGAGAGCCGCTAAGTTATCCTTGAATTCTTCAGGTGGCTTAGTATTAACGAGGACTCTTATTTTTTTGATACTCTTAGAAAGTTCTTTGACGATTCTCTTTTCATCGCCATCTAAGTCGATAGAGGCAATTCTCCCTGTAGTTCTCACAACCCATCCTGGAACTCTTACTGCAAGTGAGTGATCATCCTTAAGGACTAAGTCTATAAACTTATTGGGAGATAGTGTTTCTTGAGCAGAGACATTTTGTGTGCCAAGTAATGTCAGTGTTACGATAATTGATAGCAGTAATGTTTTCATTGTAATGGGGTGCTTTATGAACGAAGGTTATTATTATTTATCTAATTTATCGAGGTGCTCGATGCCATCTATATCCATGCCTTTAGCAAGTTTACCTATTTTGTTAAGGTATATCTTCCCTACGAAACTGAGCATTACAAACTCTTCATCACCACCTACTAAGAGTAATAATTCATCTACGATTTTGCCACCATCTTTATCTTTGACCATAAATCTGATATTCTGATTCTTGTCTCTTACAGTCATTAACTCTGCATATTCTTCCGTATTAAACTTAGCAATAGCTTCATCGTAGAAGCGTTTAGGATTATCGCTTGTAGTTAGTATTTTGAGGCCATCCATTTCTTTGAGCATTTCCATAACTTCGTCATCGACATCTTCTTCTGCGACATTGGCGATAAGCTCAAACATCTTTTTGTTGATAGATACCATTGTAAATCTGTCGTCATCTCTATACTGATTAAAGTACTTAGTGATGGCGTCATTCTGTCCAGAGGCTGAAATACCCATGAAAAGAAGTACTGATATGATGATAATATTTTTCATTTTTTAAATTTTTGTATAGTGCTGAATGTCTATCGGTAGTAATTGATTATTTATAATTATCTACGTCGTAGACGTTTCTACTTTTTAGAAAAATTGAAAACATCTGTCTTCTCAAGATTCTTAAGACCTTTGGATACAGGTGTCGTTCCTTTTTTATATTTCGTCCCTAAGAAACCCAATGCTTCTACAGCTATGGCGAGGGCTTCATCTGGATTTTCTACTTCTGTGTATTTGTTGTTATAGCTTGTGTCCGATACATCTAACTGATTGTATGTTACTGTCAGTAATAGTAGGAGAGAAGCTGCTACAGCCATTATCTTAGGCATCAAGTACCTTACCTTAGGCTTCGACTCAGTGGTGAAGCTTAAGTCAGGAACAAAGTCCGTCGTAAGTTTAGATTCTGACTCATAATATCTGAACATAGGGCTGAGTGCCTTATGTGCATCATCGACTGCTCCTGAGTTAAAATAATCCTTCAATTGTCTTTCTTCTTCTAAGCTGGATTCTCCATCCCAGTATTTCTGAATTAAGTGATCTATTGTAGGTTGCATATATTTAAAATTTTGTACTTCATTAAAATTTTTTACCCAAGGAAAAATGTTCCCTTAAAATAATCGTCATCATAGACGAATCATGTGACTTGTATATTTAATTGTTCTCTTAATTTTAATCTTGCTCGATGTAAGTAGACTTTTACTTTATCGAGATTGTATCCAGTTATCTCGCTTATTTCTTTATAGGAATGTCCTTCTATATCTCTCAATTCCAGTACGGACCTATGATTCTCTGGTAGCTTCTGTATGATTGCTTTTACTATTCTTAACTCATCTCTGACGATAGATAGTCTTTCTGGATCTGGAGCACTTGACTGTAAGTCGTATTGCTCACTTATGTCGGTGGTATCCATTTTTCTACTTCTGATCTTATCTATACCGATATTGCGAGTTATCATCATACAGTAGGCGTCTACGTTTTCTATATTATCTAACTTCTCTCTGATCTTCCATACTTTGACCAAAGTATCTTGTACGACATCTTGAGCTTCCCCCTCATTCTTGACAACACGATACGCGACGCGATACATCTTATCTTTAAGCCTATTTACTAATATGTTGAATTCTTTGACCTGCATTGCTTGGAATCAGTGACTTTATGTATTGTTCTGCCAAAATATAACTATCCATTCGGATCGTTCTATAATAAGACAATAATATCTTAGCGGCTTTTACAGTTTCTACTTTTAAGTATGTTTCATATCAGATTGACGGTAGGTGGCTGTATATTGTTACAGATTATAATCATTATTTTATAAATAGCAGATTATCAGATAGTTGTACTCTTGAAGAAAATTGACAAACTTATAATATTAGACTTTATTCCGCCATATCTGATGGCTTTCTTTGTAGCTGAATTCGTGCTATTAATGCAGTTCTTATGGAAGTATATCGACGATATAGCTGGTAAGGGTATCTCTTTTCCGATAATTATGGAGTTGCTATTCTACTTTGGTGTCAGCATCATACCTAAAGCGGTACCAGTAACCATTCTTATTGCCAGTGTTATGGTATTCGGTAATCTCGCAGAACGGTATGAGTTATCGAGTATGAAGTCCGCAGGTATATCTCTGACGAGGATTTTTATGGGAGGATTTATAATCGCAATGTTGACGGCTATCTTCTCACTATTTGCTTCTAACTATCTCAAGCCACGAGCATATTTTAATTTCTTAGAAAGATTAAATGCTGTCAAGAGTCAGAAGTTAGCTTTAAGTTTTGAGGAAGACGTATTCAGTAAAGATTTTAGAAACTATGTCATACGGCTAGGTGATATTGACGTTAACGGTAGGGATATATCTGATGTACTAATTTATGATCACACTGGTAATGATAAGTCAAAGTTAAGTCTACTGACTGCGCAAGGTGGAGCTATGTATACTGACGAGGAAAATAACCTATTCGTCATGGAATTAGGTTTGGGAGAGCAGTATAGAGAAATGGTAGAAAAATCACCTGATAAATCTAAACATAAGCATCCTCTATTAAGGACAAAATTTGAAAGATGGACTAAGATATTTGATATGTCCGATTTTGATATGGAAGCTAAGAATTTTAGTATTACGCGTCGAGAGCATGATTTGCTTAACGCAAAACAATTACTTGTTACAATCGATTCATTTGATAATCAGATTACCAAGAATACCGATAAGATGGTAGTCAACTTTCAGAACCTACTCGATGTAGAAGTCGTCTCAGAAAAAGAAAAAGAAGAATCCTCAGCACTCCCTTCCAAAGTTCAAGCTGCTATAACTAAGCAAGATAACCAAGTACAAGCTAAAAACAGAAACGCAATAAAATCTATATCGGAACCCGCTACCCAATACATCAGCAAAGACCTTAATCAATATACAAGTCTGATAGAAACATTTGACACACTCAGTGCTAAGTCCATCATCAAAGCATCTAAGTATAATGCTAATAAACGGAATGATCTCATACGACAAAACGAAGCACGTAACAAAAGCTTACAATCACAGAAGAACCGTTGTACCCTGAGGTATCATCAGATATATGCATGGGCATTAATCTGCATCATTTTCTTATTCATCGGAGCACCGCTGGGCAGCATAGTTAGGAAGGGCGGCTATGGCTATCCGTTACTGATAGCTATCATATTTTTTATGATGTTTATAATTATCGATATGATGGGAGATAAGCTGACAACTTCTAATGCCATAAATCCAATTATGGCTGGCTGGCTATCCAATATTATCTTAGGACCTGTTGCAATATTGATCACCTATATGGCACTACGTGATTCTAATTTTTCTTTTGTAAAAGATAAGTTTATAGAGCTGAGGGTGAAGGTCATTGGTAAGTAGCTTTAGTCATTCTTCGATTCCAAATTCTAAGCCCTCTATAACATCATCATCAGTAATATCCGCTACCGACCTATTAAGCAGATCTGCTTTTATCTTTACAATAGTCTCATTGATTACAGAAGCTCTTGTCGTAATTGTCAGACTTGGATTACTATCAAATGACTTTTCCGATATATTGATATTTAGCTTTTTGAGTGTTTCCATCAGTTGCCCCATTATGGCATAATCGAAAAAGAGTTCAAGACTTTCCTCTTCGTATTTCTGCAGTATCGTCGCATTATCGATGGCTAATGTAGCGCCTTCTTTATATGCAGCGATGAGGCCAGAAGTCCCCAATTTAGTGCCTCCCCAATATCTCACAACGACACAGCATACATCTACAAGCTCATGGCTTAGAAGTCTATTATATATCGGCTTGCCGGCGGTACCAGAGGGTTCACCATCATCATTATGTCTGTAGATATTCGTATCTCTTAATCTGTAAGCATAGCAATGATGTCCTGCTTTGAGATGCATAGATTTGATCTCATGTAAGATGTCTGCAAGATCAGACTCTTCCTTCATAGGAAATAGGTAACCTATGAACTTACTACTCTTGGCTTTGTGTTCGCCTTCGCTGCGTTTGTCTATAGTTTTGTAGCCGTCTATTTCTTCTGACATATCATTGGTTGATTAAGAACTACGTTTTTTTATTCTTCGCTAAAGCTATTCATTTATTTGTTCCTGAATCTCTTTGAATGTTTTTCCTTTCTTATTAACCCATTCCGTAAACCCATTTGAGTTTCTCCCGAGGACCATGTTTGATGCTGCGCTGGGACTATTGAATACAGCATCTTCTGCGAATATTAGTTGGTCTTTCTCTTGAATCATAATATTTGTTTCAAGCAGTTTCCTTCGCATATTCCTATATGTTTCTGTACATGAAGGAGAAAGATCTTTTTTGGCCTCACTACCTTTTAGAACTATATAGCCTTGGTCTGTTTCTTGCATTATCGCTTCAAAAGTTTTAGTTTTAATAAAGTAGGTAGAGTGGACACTATCGCCTTTTGATTCAGAAGTTTCTATTGTGTTAGTAGCAGTTGAAGAAATAAGGAAATTGAATCCCATAACTGGAAGTATCAATTTCATTTGCTCAAGGAAGTATTCCATGTCTGAAATATCCGCTTCATGTAGAGTTGGTAAACTGGGAGAATTCCCATTATCAATTTGAGCGGTTTTAGCGTTAATTGCAATCTGAACCATTCTTGATTCTAAGTATCTTATTTGAGTTTTTGTCAAAAGTTCATCCTTACTGATGAAAAATATTAATTCCTTAAAATCTTTATTTGGATCACTAAGATGTTGTTTTAATCGAGCTTTAATGTTTTCTGCTTCACCTATATAAATTCTTTCATTGAACGCTTCATCGGTTGGATCTCCTTTTAAACAATAGATTCCAGGGTTATCAAATTCTTTTCTGTTCATTATTTTATTGACAGTTGCCCTTGGGCTGTATATTGCTTTTCCTACCCAGTTTCCAATTTCACTGAATCTTGGACCATATTCTGTTCCATCAATCATGTATACAGTTAATTTTTTACCCATTCTTTTTTGTTTTTTGATACAAAACTTATTTACACAGATATCAATCCCACCGCGATTAATGCACATACAAGTCCTAAGTAATTAGCGGTAATCAGCTTCTCCTTGAATATCATAATGCCTATAATACTCGTCGCTACAATAGTGCCCAGATTATTAAGTGGAAATAAAACAGAGCCATCATAACCTTGGTCCAACCCTAATAATACAAGATATATAGAAAAGAAATTAGGTATGCCTAAAGCAATACCTGCCACAACATCTTGCTTCTTAATATTGAATCGCTTAGTGAATAGCATATATAAAATACCCCAGCATCCAGCTAAGAAAAACAAGGTACTTACAAATGCCAGTCCACCGTCTACCACTTTCTCTGTCTCTTGGATATAGAAAATTATGAGCTCGATAATCCCACTTCCAGCCAATACGATGAATGGCCAATACCAATATTTTTTGATTTTTGCTAAGACATCAGAATCTGACTTATCAGAGATATTAATCAAGATAATGGCGACGATAGCGAGGGTGATCCCCGCGTACTTATAGAAACTTGCTTCTTCATTAAAATAGACAATACCTAACATTACAGGAAAGACAAGAGATATCTTCTGAAAGATACTTGTCACGACCATACCCACTTTCTGAATCGTGAATGCATTGACATTAAAAAATGTAATAAAAAGAAAACTCAAAAATAGAGCATAAGGAAACCAAGGCGTATCTATGGTATCTGTAGAAAATGGAAGAGCTCCCAATATAAGCGTCCCCATGATGAAGCACGTCACATAATTAGTTACTATGGCATATAGATTAGTGATGCCGTATCGAGGCAGCATTCTGAACACTATTGCGATCAGAACATTACATATGATGAGAATGACTATTAACAGATCATTAGATTTTGATTATCAATCAATTAGTAGGAATGCCGTTTAATATATTGATTTTTGCAAAAGGTATTCTTAGCTATATATTTAGAATATCAATAATGTATATTTGCCAAAAATACTGAATTGCTTCAATTGAAGCCTATTATGCAGAGATCGTAATTGGATTAAATTTTATGATGATCTCTACGGCACAATATTTAGAAGAAAAAGAAAGATTATTATGACGTTGACGACACTACTTATAAGAATTGCGATAGCAGCGGTTATATTGACATTAGCTATAGGTTTTGGCTTTAAGAAGCATAAGTCTTGGTTGATGACACTACTGCAGAATTTTTGTGGTTTGTTATTTATATTCTCAGGTATGGTTAAGGCTGTAGATCCATTAGGCACAGCATATAAGATGGAGCAATATTTTGAGGCCTTCTATACAACATTCGAAGGGACATGGATGAGTTTTATAGCACCGATGTTTCCTTTTTTAGCTAAGTACGCTGTGGGATTTTCAGTCGGGATGATTGTGTTTGAGATCGTACTCGGTTTGATGTTACTTCTGGGTATGAGAAGCAAGTTGACTGCATGGATGTTTTTAATATTAGTGGCTTTCTTTACAGTACTGACAGGTTTTACATATCTCACAGGTTATGTTCCTGCTGATACTAATTTTTTCGAGTTTGGACAATGGGCAGAGTTCAACAAGAATAATATGCAGGTCCAAGATTGTGGTTGTTTTGGAGATTATATCAAGTTGGTCCCTAAGACTTCATTTTTTAAAGATGTATTCCTAATGTTCCCAGCGTTCTTCTTCTTGTTTAGACACAAGGATATGCATCAACTTTTTAATGCCCCGATCAGAAGTATTCTTGTAGGACTGACGACGGTAGGTCTGTTGATTTATTGTTTTTCAAATTTCAAATGGGACATTCCAAAGAATGATTTCAGACCATTTAAGAAAGGTGCTAATATAAGAGAGGTAAGAGAGCAAGAAGAAGAAGCGATGGCTGCAGTGCAGATCACAGCATGGAAGATAGAAAGTCTTGCTACAGGTGAGCAACTGACAGTACCATACGATGAGTATCTAGCCAACTATTCTACTAAATATAGTAAAGACAAATACAAAGTAGTAGATCAAATCAAAGGTGAACCGACTATAGAACCCACTAAGATCAGCGAGTTTGAAATAAGAGACTTAAGAGATAATGATATATCAGACGATATCATATACGGTGAAGGCGCTCATTTCTTAATCGTCAACTACCAACTAAAAAGTAAGCCTGCACGAAGAAAAGAGATGATCAAGGACTCAATTTTTGTTACAGACACAGTAATGGTATTAGATGATCCTACGATGAAAGATTCTGTAATAATTATCAAAAGCCTCGATAGAGTTGAGGATAAAGAAATCACTGTTGTAGATCAGAATTTTAACAAAGATTACTTAAGCACACATATCAACAAATTAAAGCCATTCACAGATGCCGCTAAGGCTAAAGGTATGACCGTAAGAATGGCGATAGGTAAATCTGATCCAGACGTTATTAGAGAATTTGATAAAGCCACGGGGCTCGGTTTAGAATATGGAACTGCTGATGATATACTTCTGAAAACAATTGTAAGGTCTAATCCAGGTGTGGTCTTATGGAAGGACGGTGTGATCTTAGATAAGTGGCATATTAATAAGTTGCCAGACTTCAGTGCCGTTGCTGAGAAATATGGCTTATAGGGTTCATATTAACGAGATAATAAAAATCAATTAAAGCAGAACTTTCGTTTCGTTTATTTCGTTTGTATATTGTAATCGAAAATATAACTATGGAAGCAATAATTGGAAAAATCTCTAAAGCAGATCAAAAGATTGCATTAAGTTCTATAGAGTCTTTGAAGAAGAATAAAGTACTTAAAGGTTCTACAATTAAAATTGAGATAAATGATTCAGGAGAGTCTATCGCAATACCTCGAAAGGCCTTTAAGTTACTAACTGAAGTGCTAAAAAATATGGCGGCAGGCAACTCCGTAGCTCTCGTTCCATCTAATGATGAAATATCAACACAAGTAGCTGCAGATATTCTTAATGTTTCGAGACCACACCTTATAAAGTTATTAGAATCACGAAAAATCCCACACCATAAAGTAGGTACTCACAGAAGATTAAAAATAAATGATGTTATCATTTATAAGGATGAGCAACGAAAACTTCAAAGAAAAAAGTTAAACCAACTTACAGAGCAAGCTCAGGGGCTTAATATGGGTTATTCATGAGTCAAAGAAAAGTAACTAAGATTCTTTTAGATGCTAATGTTTTATATCCTGCGCCCATTCGAGATCTTTTATTGAATATTGCATGTCAAGGATATTGTTATCCTAAATGGAGTGGTGATATTCATAGAGAGTGGAGCACAAATTTGCTTAAGAATAGACAAGATATTAAGCCGAGGCAATTAGAAAGAACTATACTTCTGATGAACGAAGTCTTTCCTGATGCTAATGTCCGGGGACTGATACCATCATCAAGAAATCAAAAAAGAGCTTGGAGTTATGAATACATAGTTATAATGTTTTGCTACTATAATGAAGTAACATATCGTAAAGCAAAAGATGGTAAGAAGCGCCTTGAAGACGGGATTTAATTATTTGTATAAGCTTATTAAGACTTAGATTCAAGACACCACCAATAAGCTTTGGCTCCAAAAAATAACTGAAAAAAGAAACCAAAGCATAAAGTAAGTATTAATATGCTTGGGATGTCTTCAAAGTCTCTAATTATAATGTGCAATGAAAAGAAGCTAAATATAATATTAGCAGAGGACAGTAGACAAGGCGCCATCACGTTCAAAGGAAAAGTAAATTTGTGAATCCATTTTCTCCAAATAAAACATAGGAACACACTTGACCCACACCACATAATGAGGAATATGAATAAATCGACAGTAACCACTAATCTTAAACTATGTTAGCTATTGTTTTAACTGCAAATATAGCAACGAAAATAAGAGTCATTACGCCAAGTACAATTGATACTTTAACTTCTACTGGATAATTTATGTTGTTCTTTACTTTCATTAATAGTGAGATTAGATGACTTATATTGTTCTAAATATATAGTAATTACTATATCAGTATATGATTTTTAACACTTTTATTTATCAAAGTGTTCCTTGCACTACTAAAATAACTAATTTAAATAGTTAACTGTAAGTACTAAAGCTATATTTCACTCTTCATACTTGATCTTAGCATTTTTATTAAATATTAGATCCATTACTAACCAATTACATAAATGATTGTCCTCTATACAATATTAGCGGCGATAATCGCATTGATACTCTACATCATATATCATCCAATATTCGGAGGTCGTATAACAGCTGATGAGCAATCCCGATTAGAACAATCACCAAACTATAGAAATGGTGCTTTCAGAAACTTGAGTAGGTCTCACATACTAATGTCAGGCTCTAAAGTGCCACAATTAATCAAAGAAAAAGTCAATAACAGAGAAGCTCAAAAGCCTAAGCAAAACATCGATCTTATTCCATTCGATAAAGCATCCTTTCTCTCAGGTGATAAGCCTAAGTTTATCTGGTATGGGCATTCTACACTTCTATTTAGAATAAGAGGATTGACGATATCCGTAGACCCTATGTTTGGAGATGACGTAATACCGATGTTACCGATAAGTAGAAAAAGATTCTCTAAAGGCATTGATGTGATCGATGAGTTGCCGCCTATAGATGTTGTTTTGTTGACGCATGACCATTATGATCATTTGGACTATGGATCTATAAAGAAGATAAAGTCAAAAGTAAAACACTTCTACGGACCATTAGGTATTGCTCGACATCTTATACGTTGGGGAGTAGAGGCTTCGAGAATAACAGAGTTAGATTGGTATGATAAGATAGAGGTATCCGATGTTGAGATTACATTTACGCCATCTAAACATTATGCGGGGAGAAACTTGTCAGATAGAAACCAAGCTTTGTGGGGTGGATGGATTATCAAATCAGAGCAAGTGGCGACATACATTACAGGTGATGGTGGTTATGCACAGGAGTTCAAAAAGATGGGAGAGAAGTATGGTCCATTCGATTGGTGCTTTGCGGAGTGTGGTCAGTATAATGCGCTATGGAGAGATAATCACATGTTCCCAGAAGACAGTGCTCAAGCCGCTATCGATAGTCGAGCTAAGTATGCTATACCAATTCATTGGGCAGGATTTGTATTGGCTATGCATCCATGGAAGGAGCCTGCGGAAGTCTTTACAGATACTTTGTCAGATAGTGAGGTGCAAGTATGTGTGCCTCGTATAGGCGCCATAGTCGAGTTAGGCAAAGAGTCTGATGAGAGTAATGATTGGTATAAAAGTGTAGAGTAGACGACTCTTTAAATGAGTTTTATGCTTATTTTATAACGAGCTTATTTTTTAATCCTTCCTTAACACTATAATTTCTCCCTAATCTGTTATTACCTTGAAGTGATTTTTAAACGTAGGTTAAAATTATTTTGACTACTTGGAATACAAATCGATATAAAATCTCATTTACATAGCCGTAGCTATGGGATTAAATTTCATGAAGAGTTGTCTTTCAATGTGTTGTAAAGGAATTGACAGATGTTTTTAAATCAATTCATTAATCAACTAAAAACATACATAAATGAATAAGATATTGATACTAATTTCGCTTTTTACATTAAGCGCATTCACATCACAAGCACAATTTGGGAAACTCTTGGATAAAGGCAAAGAAATGATCAATGGCACTGCTGGTTCAGGAGATATCGCAGGCGGGCTAAAGGAAGCATTAAATGTAGGTGTCGATAATGCTGTAAAATCATTGTCAGCAGAAGACGGTTATATGGAGTCTCCTTATAAAATTCTAATCCCCGAGGAAGCTCGTAAAGTAACTTCTAAAGTTTCTAAAGTTCCAGGATTTCAGAATGTAGAATCTGACCTCATCGCTAAGATGAATGAAGCAGCAGAAATCGCAGCCAAGAAAGCTACACCTATATTTATCGATGCAATTAAGCAAATGTCATTTAAGGATGCAACGAATATACTCATGGGTGACAACGATGCAGCAACTCGATACCTTGATAAGACATCAAGACAGCAACTCTATGCAGAGTTCATGCCTGTAATTCAGAAAGCATTAGATGAAGTCAATGCAAGAGAGTACTGGCAGTCAGCAGTCAATGCTTATAACAAGATTCCATTTACATCTAAGATGAATCCAGAACTCGATGATCACGTGAACAATAAAGCCCTCGATGGCATGTTCCAGTTGATCCAGAAAAAGGAAGAGGGTATAAGAAACGATAAAAATCTTAGAACATCACCTCTATTAAAAGAGGTGTTTGCTCAGCAGGATAAATAAGAGAAGAATTTTTAATAACATGAGATTGGATGCTCGCAGTGACTTTGGTTGTTGTGAGTTTTTTTTTAAAATTATTTACTCTAAACTTAATTTTATAATTTGAATTTTGGCTTCAGGATATGGTCTATCCCAAGGAGTTGCCTCGCTTATTATAAAATGATTTTCATCAATTTGTTTAAGTGAGTTTACATTATTCTTAAATATTAAATTTAGGTTTGAATCGATAATATTATTCGTCGCGGGATTGTCACCTGTTACTGTAAAAAAAACATCTTTCTCTATGTAATTCTTAAAGTGTGTTAATGTTTTAATAGGAGCAAGATAATATATTGCAGAACTCGAATTGCCCATTAAAGAATAATTACTTTCTTCATCTTTAGATGATGTTGAAATATAATTCCAGTCTTTATCAAAAATATCATATGATTTCTTAGATCTATTAATCGTAAAAAAAGACAATTTGTCATTTAGGTAAAAAGATCCAGCAAAATTCGGAGATAGGTGAAAGCGATATGTATCTTCAAGTTCTATTTTTATCTGTAGGTCAATTTCTTTTCCTTCATATGTAAAGATGTGAACTCTATTAAAGTCGTCTACGGCTGCGAAATAGAATGATAACTTTTTTCTTGAGAACATAGAAGAAAATTTAGTAGGATTTGGTTCATGGAAGTGACTTATCCACTTGTATTGCGGAGGAATAATTTCTTTTTTTAAAGAATTGGAGTAGATTCCAATATTGCCGTTTTCGACTTTTACCTTTAAGTAGTTAAGTCCTATCATTGGACTTATTTCAGAAAATTCTTTAGGATTTTTTACTTTTTTTGTTTTAAAATAAATTTCTTTTTTTTCATCCAAATTTTCAATTAATAGTGTTTCATCATTGGTATCTAAGATATATCCTTGTGTGAGTAATTTTCCTTTATGACTATAAATGTCATATATATTTGAGGCGTATTCATCATCTCCATTTAGATTACTATAAGTCCAAAAAGTGTATTTATTCTGTCTTAACCAGTGTGACTCCTTAACATTTTTTATTTGGCCTTTTTTTTCAAGATTATAATTATAAATATCATAATGACCTTTTATTGAATTTCTAACAAGGAAAATTGTTGGATTGCCGTAAGTTGAACTGATTCTTAAAATGTTGTCTTTAGCACATACATATTTTAAATTACAATTTTTATTTAAGATAAAACAAGAGTCATTTTTTACTACTAAATAGTTTTCGTCGAATTTCTCATAAACGGCATCAAATTTTATGTCACACGCTTTCACATAATCTGGAGATACGATGTAACCTTTTAGGAATATATTTTGGTTATCATTACTAATATAATTACCTCCTGTATGCCCTGCGTTAGGGTGTCCATCAGCTAAACTTCTATAAGGTTTGTCTTGAACTAAAGTTGTATCACCTTTATCATTATAGCATTTATAATAGATTATACCATCTATTAAGATTTTTTCATAGTTATCTCCAATCGTATCTATATTAACTTGAGCATAAATGGCTGATGCAGCTATAAAGACTAAAACAAATATTGTTAATGTTCTGAACATGGAAAACTTATAGATTTAGGTTCAACGCAATGAACTCAAATTAAGAAAATTTAGCTAAATAAAGGTTCTGTATTAATCATTTTTATAAGAACTGAAATTTCTTTAAATACTTCTTTTTTCTTCGCTATTATACAATGAACATATTCTCTCGAAGGTATCTTTATTGCATCAAAGTCTAAAAGGACTTTTCACTAAATAGGCTCTTACATAAAGCGTAAAGTTGTAGGATACACCATTGGGAATATCTCCAAAAAACTTTCATTCCTCCCTTTGCACTTTAATTTCTTTCTCTATATTTGAGCTTAATTGTATTTAATCTAAATAAGAATAAGAGATGATGAAAAGAACGAAATTTGGGTTTTTAGCATGTTATTGTGCCTTTTTGATGGTTTCTTGCAGTAATAATCTTGATATTAATACGAATATTGAGAATCCCACCGCTTATAGTTTTGAGCGAGATGGTGTATCTACAGTTTCATTTTCAGGACAATCCACACGCATAGGAATGGCAACAGAATTGGTAGAAGCTATGTTGGATTTTGATAGTACAGAATCATTGCTTTTAGAGATGTATACTAATGAGACAGCTACAGGTGGAGACGCTGATCCTTTCAGTAATCCTGAGTATAATGAATCTACAAAAAGTGTGAAATCAAAAGTCGCAGCTTCACAAGACTTCTTCTCAAGTAATACTACAGAATCTGCAATTATCAAAGCAGAGATTCAGTCTTGGGTGACAGATCAAGTAACTGAAGTATTCTCAAATGAAAATGTATTAGCTGAGGTAGGTGTAGCAGGACAGATAGCAGATGGGACTTCTGTAAGGTATGTCAATGCCCAAGGATTAGAATATAATCAAGCTGTTGCTAAGTCTCTTATCGGTGCTTTAATGATAGATCAGATATGTAACAATTATCTAAGTCCTGCGATATTAGACGCCGGTAATAATGTTATAGGTAATGACAGCGGTGTTGTTGATGGCAATAATTCTTACACGACTATGGAGCATAAGTGGGACGAGGCTTATGGTTATTTATTTGGTGCAGCTACAGATACAAGTAATCCGTTAGCGACATTGGGAGAAGGTGTTTTTCTTAATAAGTATCTATCGAGAGTAAATGATGATGCTGATTTTGAAGGTATCGCATCAGATATTTTTGAAGCTTTCAAGCTTGGTCGTGCTGCAATAGTATCTGGTAATTATGGGGTAAGAGATGAGCAAGCTGAGATAATTAGAGAGCAGTTGTCAGTGGTTATAGCTGTAAGAGCAGTATACTACTTACAGCAAGGTAAGAGGGCATTAGATAATAATGATTATGGTGCTGCATTTCATGACTTATCAGAAGGTTACGGATTTGTATACAGCTTGAGATTTATAAGAAAAATGGAGAGTCCTGATTCGTACTTTACACAATCAGAGGTAGAAGAATTCCTGACAACATTGACTGGAGGCAATGGCTTCTGGGATATCAAGGCTTCGACTTTAGATGAGATGTCAGAGACGATAGCTTCTAAATTTAATTTTACAGTAGCTCAAGCAGCAGAATAATAACCATCCAATGAAATCAATCATATCATTAAGTTTAATAGTGTCTGTCATACTTCTTACAGTCATATCTTGCGGTGATGATGAGCAAGCTATAGAAATCATTACCGATAAATTCGATAGACAAGAGATGCTCATCGACTGGGCAGATCTCATTATAATACCTGCATATGAAGCTTACAACAGCTCCCTTACCACTCTTGTAGATAAGAAGAATGTATTTATTACAGCATCAACTGATGATAACTTGGAGAGCTTAAGAGCGGCATATATTGATGCCTATAAATCATGGCAGCGAGTTTCTATGTTTGATATAGGAAAGGCAGAAGAGATTAAGCTTAGAAATTATACTAATATTTTTCCTACAGATATTGAAGCTATTAACCATAACATATCTTCTCAGGTTTATAACTTGGACTTGCCGTCTAATTATGATGCACAGGGTTTTCCAGCTATTGATTACTTATTATATGGTATAGCAGATAAGGATGCTGACATCAATGTGGCATTGTCTAAGTCAAAAACATTAGAGTATCTCAGTGAACTTATAACGAAATTACATAGACAATCAGATGAAGTCTTATCAGATTGGAAATCAACTTACAGAGCAACATTTATAAATAATAGCGGTGCCTCAGCGACGGCTTCTGTAGATAAGATGGTTAACGATTATATATTCTATTATGAGAAGTTTTTTCGTGCTGGGAAAGTAGGTATTCCTGCAGGTGTATTTTCTGGCAGTCCTATTGCTGATGCAGTAGAAGCACCATATTCTAATATCTATACTAAAGAACTGTTCTTTGTAGCATTCAATGCTGTACAAGACTTTTATGCAGGAAGAAGCTTTGATGGTAATACTCAGGGAGAAAGTCTTCAGTCTTACTTAAATTATATGCAAGAACAGAATAACACAACTGATATTTCCACTAAAATATCGGATCAATGGACGATTGCAGCAAGTGCTGCCGATCTTTTGTCTGAGAGCTTTCAGGATCAAGTTAATACGGATAATATTCTGATGCTCAATACTTATGATCAACTACAAAAGACTATCATATTACTCAAGGTAGATATGCTACAGGCGCTTAATATACAGGTCGACTTTGTAGATGCTGATGGAGACTGATATCCAATATGGTACTACAGCATTACATAGAAAGCAAAACAAAGGCTGCCTCATTGGCGGTCTTTCGTTTTTTATTTGGGCTCATAATGGCTGTGAGTATTGTCAGATTTTGGTACAATGGATGGATAGAAGATCTGTATTTATTACCACGGTTTCACTTTCATTATACAGGGTTTGAATTTATTAATGTACCCGGTCAGTGGCTGTACTTGATATTTGTTATCTGCTTTCTTGCGGCTATAGGCGTATCGGTAGGCTGGAAATATAGAATGTCTATTATACTTTTCTTTCTCAGCTTTACCTACATAGAGTTGCTAGATAAGACGACTTATCTAAATCATTATTACTTTGTATCTGTCGTGAGTTTTCTCATGATTTTTCTACCAGCTCATGTGAGTTATTCTGTAGATGCATTGCGTAATGAGGCAATTAGGTCAGAGTATATACCACAATGGACAGTTGATATCATTAAGCTTATGCTCGCTATCGTATACATCTATGCTGGCTTTGCTAAGCTTACTTACGATTGGATGTATAATGCTATGCCATTGGCTATATGGTTACCGACTAAGTTTGACGTGCCGCTGATTGGATCATTAATGCATGAGAGGTGGATACATTATGCATTCAGTTGGGGTGGGGCTATATATGATCTGTCTATCGTGTTCTTATTGTTATGGAGTAGGACACGTATACTGGCATTTGCTTTAGTTGTCATATTTCACGTGTTGACGAGGATGCTGTTTCCGATCGGAATGTTTCCGTACATTATGATAGCTGGGACGATGATTTTTTTTAGTGCCTCTTTCCATGAGAGATTTATGGATTATATTGTGAAGTACCTGCCTGTAGATGTAGATATATTTAAGAATAGAATTAGTTACGGCAATAATCGGTTTAGCAAAATAGTGACGTATATTCTTATTGGGTTCATGATGTTCCAACTCTTATTTCCACTTAGACATTTTCTACTTACTGATAACGTCTACTGGACTGAGCAAGGCTATCGATTTTCGTGGAGAGTGATGCTGATGGAGAAGACAGGCTACACCAATTTTAAAATTGTCAATGGTGAGACGAAGAAGCGCTTCTATGTACAGAATGAAGATTTCCTTACACCACAACAACAGAAACAGATGTCGACACAAGCTGACTTCATATTAGAGTATGGACAGTTTCTTGGCGGCCATTTTTCATCACAGGGTCATGAGCATATTGAAGTCTATGTAGAAAGCTATGTATCTCTTAATGGTCGGCCTAATCAACCATACATAGATCCTGAAGTTAATCTTATGGATGTTACTTACCGCGAGTTATGCCAGGACCATATTGTAAAATTGAATGAGTAAGTTTTCTGTATACATATTATTCTTACTGTTCTTAATTACTGGAGCTGACAGCTACTCTCAGAATGTACTGACGGGTAATGTATTGTTGCAGAAAGACTTATCGCCGATAAAAGATGTAGAGATATATCACTACCAATCTGGCAATACATTTAATACAGATAGCGAAGGTCAATTTACAATTGAGGATATTAATTCTGGGAAGCATGTTTTTACATTATTCTCTATTGGGCTCCGGCCATATAATGATACACTTACTATCAGTGAAAGTATGGAGTATACTTTCTTAATGTCAGAATGGAATTACAATCTCGATGCCATAGATATCACTTCTGCAAAAGAAGAACTATTCGCCACAAGGCAATTAAATGATATAGAAGGGACTTCGATATATGCTGGTAAGAAATCTGAAGTCGTCATCTTAGATCTGATCAAAGGCAACCTTGCTCAGAATAACGGTAGGCAGATATACGCTCAAGTGTCAGGGCTCAATATCTATGAAGGTAGTGATGGTGGCTTGCAACTGAATATCGGAGGTAGAGGACTTGATCCTAATAGGACATCTAATTTTAATACACGTCAGAATGGATATGATATCAGCGCTGATGTCTTAGGTTATCCTGAGAACTATTATACACCGCCATCAGAATCATTATCAGAAATACGTATTGTGAGAGGTGCCAGCTCATTACAGTATGGAACCCAGTTTGGAGGGTTAATAGATTTCAGGATAAGGAAGATCCCATCTTACAAGAAAGTCCAAGTCATCACTAATCAGACTGTAGGCTCTTTCGGTGCATTCAGCAGTTTTAATTATCTCGGTATTAATAAAGGGAAGGTCTCTGTAAATGGATTTTACAATTATAAGAGAGGTAATGGCTATAGAGATTTTTCTGGCTACAATGCTCACAACACATTCATTTCTCTCGATTACCATATTAGTAAATCTACAGATATCACGCTGGAGCACACACATTACAATTATTTAGCGCAGCAAGCCGGTGGACTAACGGATCTACAGTTTCAGAATACGCCACAATTAAGTACACGTGAGAGAAATTGGTTTGATGTCAATTGGGATCTCTACAGTATGCGTATTACTCATAAGATAGGTAATAAGAATCTATTCACACTCAATATTTTTGCACTTGATGCATCGAGAAAGTCGGTAGGGTATAGAGGTAATCCTGTTAATCTTAATGAAAACCCTATTACGACTATAGATGAGCAAGATGCTGATGGCAATTATATCTCACCTCGTGATTTGATCATAGGAGAATTTAATAACTATGGTGCTGAGATGAAATTCTTAAAACACTACGATATCTCCACAAAGAAATCTGTATTTTTAATAGGAACCAAGTATTATAAATCCGATAATCGTTCTACGCAAGGAGCTGGATCTATAGACAAAGATGCTGATTTTAGATTGAATGATAATCTATATGCTGATTATCCCAATCAATCAAATTTTAGATTTCCTAATTTGAATTTATCAGCTTTCGCTGAGAATATATTTTATTTATCAGATCGATTATCTCTTATTCCTGGAGTAAGGTTAGAATATATCAAGACGGAATCTAAAGGTGTATACAATCAAGTCGTATTCGACAATGCTGGTAATGCTATCGCTAACAATGAACTCTCTGATAACAATATACTATCCAGAAAATTTGCTTTAATGGGCCTTGGATTAAGCTATAAGCGTAATGCCGCATTACAGTTAGTGGTTAATTTGTCTCAGAATTATAGGTCAGTTACTTTTAATGATATCAGAGTGGTCAGTCCTACATTTATAGTAGATCCTGATATTAGTGATGAGAGAGGATATACTGCTGATGTCGGATTAAAGGGACGCTTAGATAAAGTGCTATCGTATGATGTTACGCTATATTCTGTGTTATACAATGATCGCATCGGTATCATATTAGATGATCGTGCTAATCGTGTAAGGAAGAATATAGGAAAGGCCATTATTGCAGGTACAGAATCTTTAGTCAATATAAATCTATCACGCTGGCTATCTCCAGTAGAGAGGAATTATAATATCAACCTATTCACCAATGTAGCTTATACTTATTCTCAGTACTTGGAATCTGATGTAAATAATGTTGTCGGTAAGACAGTAGAATTCATTCCTACGATCAATATTAAGACAGGGATAAATTGCAGTTATAAAACTGTCCAGCTATCATATCAGTTCAGCTATTTATCTCGCCAGTATACTGATGTACAGAATTCAGAGTCAGCAATAGCAGGAGATAATAGGAGCGGTATAATCGGTACCATACCTTCATATGCTATATCAGATCTTAGTCTGACGGTAGATTTGGGTAGCATTCAGATAGGAAGTGGTATCAATAATCTATGGAATAGATCTTACTTTACGCGGCGAGCGACAGGATATCCAGGGCCTGGTATCCTTCCTTCTGACCCGATAACGTATTACATGACATTAAGTTATCGCCTGAATTGATAAGTATTGTCACTCTAATTTTGCATTTATTGTGAAAATTGATCGACTTATTAGGCTTGCTTCCTTACATTTATAGGACTAAGAATAAAGTGTAATCTATGATTCAGCAGGTTTTATTTGTTGTGGTGTTATCCATTGTTGGTTATTTGGCTTATCGATCATATGGTCATGTGTATCAAGCTATCAAGTTAGGCAAGCCAGAAGAAATCAAAGGAGATGCAGGTACGCGGTGGAAGAATGTCCTTCTTGTAGCCTTTGGTCAGAAGAAAATGTTTAAGCGTCTTATTCCAGCGGTGTTGCATTTATTTATCTATGTCGCATTCTTATTTACACAGATAGAGTTGATAGAAATTATTATTGATGGCATCTTAGGTCAGCATCGATTTTTTGCCTCTGCACTCGGAGGACTGTATACTTTGATTATTAATACGATAGAATTTCTATCTCTTGGAGCATTGATAGCGACGATTATTTTCTTAGCGAGGCGTAACTTATTTAAGGTACCTCGATTAGTGATGCCAGAGATGAAAGGTTGGCCTTCATTAGATGCTAATAATATCTTATATGCAGAGATCGTTCTCATCATCGCCATATTCACTATGAATGGTGCTGATGGATTGCTACAGAATATTGATCCAGAGCATTATCCAGCAACGGGGCATTTGGTTCTTAGTTCTATTTTCGGTAGTGCTTTTTTTGGAGGTCTATCGGAGTCGACTCTGCATATACTTGAGCGAGTAGGCTGGTGGGCACATATATTGGTTGTCTTTGGATTTTTATTATACCTGCCTATCTCTAAGCACTTACATATCTTATTGGCTTTTCCTAATGTCTATTTCTCTAATCTTAAGTCACGTGGAGAGATGAAGAATATGCCTGAGATTATGAATGAAGTGAAGTCTATGATGGGGCTTGTAGAAGATACAGGTGGAGAGATGACAGATGAGTTGCCTGATTTTGGTGTGAAAGATATATTTGGATTATCATGGAAGAACATATTAGACAGCTACACATGTACTGAATGCGGTAGATGCAGTAGTGTATGTCCTGCGAGCCAGACGGGCAAGAAATTATCTCCTCGTAAGATCGTCATGGACGTAAGAGATAGAACATCAGAAGTCGCCGCAGCCATCAAGGATAAGAAATATGATGCAACAAATTATGATGACGGTAAGTCTTTATTTGATTATATATCAGATGAAGAACTCTTCGCTTGTACGACATGTAATGCATGTGTAGAAGCCTGTCCAGTTATGATCAATCCATTAGAGCCTATTCTTGAGTTACGTAGATATAGGATTCTGACAGATTCGGCGGGACCTGCTGACTGGACGCCTATGTTTACAAGTCTGGAGAATACAGGAGCCGTATGGGCCATGCCTAATGAGAGAATTGAATGGGCTAAAGGTTTAGAGACAGAAAAAGAAGTTTAGTAAAGTCATTATTTGACACAGAAGTTTTTTTGAAAGAGTAGGCTTGTTTGGCCTTAGCCATTTTAGCTAAATCAATTATTTATAACGTTAAAAACAATGGCCTGTTTGACGACTGTAAGGAGGAGTTGGCGCTTGTTTAGTTATCAATGATTTATTTGGCGTTAAGAAATGGGTAAAGCCTTGAATTCTTTGTTTCGTTTCTTTTTCAAGAAAGAAATGAAAGCCTGCCGGCGAGGCAAAATGCCAAATGAATTTATTTTATTTATGAATAACAAACTCTCTTTGAGTAATTTATTAATTAAGAATTATAAAAAAATACAAAGTGAAGGTATATACATTAGCTGAATACGCAACGATGGATACAGAGCCAGAAATTTTATTCTGGGTAGGGTGTGCAGGAAGTTTCGATCCACGTGCACAGAAGATCACACAATCGCTAGTAAAGATATTGCATCATGCAGGTATCAAGTACGCCGTACTCGGTAATGAAGAGTCGTGCTCGGGAGATCCAGCAAGACGTGGTGGTAATGAGTTTATATTCCAGATGATGGCACTACAGAATATCGAGACGATGAAGATGTATAATGTCAATAAGATCGTCACAGCATGCCCACATTGTTTTAACACACTTAAGAATGAGTATCCCGAGCTTGGAGGAAACTATGATGTCGTGCATCACACACAACTTATCCAGACGCTCTTAGATGAAGGGAAGATAACTATTAATGATGGTGCTTTCGCAGGTAAGAAAATTGCTTATCATGACTCATGTTATCTCGGTCGTATCAATGATATCTATGAGTCACCACGTAAGATACTCAATAGAATGGATGCTACTATTGCAGAAGCACCACGTAATAGAAAGAATGGATTTTGCTGTGGTGCCGGTGGTGCACAAGTCTTTAAGGAAGAAGAGGAGAGCAGTACAGAAACTAAAGTCAACCACGAACGTGTAGAAGAACTCCTTACAGAAAAGCCAGATATCATAGCTGCTAATTGCCCTTACTGTATCCTTATGATGGATGATGGTGTCAAAGCCAAAGGCAAGGAAGATGTTATGGTATACGATATCTCAGAATTGATTGTACAGGCTAATGACTGGTAGG
>ENA-ORXT01000534-ORXT01000534.1-marine-metagenome-genome-assembly--contig:-NODE-534-length-59601-cov-9.066881_pt1 | contig 59601 bp, 50 predicted proteins | sample MGYA00237868_ERZ511482 | MGnify/ENA metagenome assembly ERZ511482 | reverse complement strand
CAGGTTAAATGCCGTAACTTTAACGTGATTTATCACGTTTTCCGTATCAGGCTGGGAATTCATTCCTAGTTACCCACACTGATGTCCGTTTCTTACGGGCGTTCGTATCCTGGTGCAGGATTTCTTGCAAACAGTTTTATGCCTATTTCTGCTATAGTTTCCTTTATTTTTATTGTTATTTTCAGTCCAAAAAACATGGCAATTCTTAAATGGCGGCACAATATGGAAGATTTATTTTTCCATCGGAATCGTTCTTATTCCAGTACTGCCATTGCTAATTACAAAGATATTTCCATCAGTGAGAACGATTGTAGAGCAAGAAATATGCCCTTAGCTAATTCTCTCATTCCCCGGTTCGTTTTGCTGACAAACGAATTATGAACCTCATCAATAAAATGCCAAAACTTCAACTTGCCCTTGACAACCGAGATTTATATTCGGCCTTACGAGCCGTACAGTCAGCCCACAGCGCCATCGACGTGATCGAAGTTGGCACCGTTCTTTGCGTGGCAGAGGGAATGAACGCTGTGCGTACAATACGCACCCTCTATCCCCGTCACACAATTTTGGCCGACGTGCGTATCGTCCGTGCTGGTGGTACAATTGCCGATATGGTTTTCGATGCAGGGGCGGATTGGGTGAGCGTTATGGGCGAGGCTCCACTAGACACAATTGAAGCGGTCATCGATAAAGCTCAGGAATACGAAGGCGAAGTACAGATCGAAATGGGCGACGGCTGGACTATGCAGCAAGCCCGTGAATGGGCGCAGATGGGTATCGAACAGGTGATTTTCCACCGCTCGCACGAAGTCAAAGATGAGATTGACGAAACGTGGGGCGACCGCGATTTTGATCAGATCCGCGAGCTAACCGAGATGGGGCTAAAGGTGACCGTTACCGGCGGCATCATGCCCGCGGATATTCCTCTCTTTAAAGGAATTCCCATCTATATTTTTATTGCGGGTCGCGCTATCCGCAACGCTGCTGAACCACTGGCTGCGGCGCAACATTTTCAGGATGTCATTCGCAAAACCTATGGCTAAGTTCACTCCTCGCTTTGATCTAACAACCTTTGGGGAAGGTGGCTTGCGTCTAAGCACCTCTTCAGATCAACGGTTAGAGATGACAACATCGTTGGACGTTAATCTGGCCGGAGCCGAAGCCAATGTAGCGTGCGCCCTCTCGCGACTTGGGCGACGTTGCGGCTGGATCAGCGGTTTGCCCGATTCTCCGCTTGGTCGACGCGTAGTGAATGGATATCGGCAGCACGGATTAGATTTAAATGCGCTCGTTTGGTTCGATAGCGGACGCCTAAGCACCTATTTTGTAGAATACGCCCAGCCACCGCGCCCGATACAAGTCTATTATGATCGCAGAAATTCCTGCTTTACCAACTTGTGCCCAGAACAGATCGATTGGGATTATCTGCTCGATACGCGGCTAATTCACCTGACAGGTATTACGGTACCGCTCTCGCCAGACAGCACAACTATCGTTAGCGAAGCAATTCAACGAGCCAAAGTCGCTGGCGTGCCAGTCAGTTTTGATGTAAACTACCGTCGAACGCTTTGGAGCGCCGAAGAGGCTACCCAAACGCTGCGCCCGCTCATTGAAGGCATCGAACTACTTTTTTGCAGTCATCGAGATGCAATTGAACTATTTGATTGCGCTGGTTCCTGCGAGGATTGTCTCACCCAGCTGGCTGAGCAATGTGGCGCACGACACGTAATCATGTCGAGTTCGGATAGCGGGATCTCTGCCTATATAGATGGTATAGTTTTGTACCAGCCTGTGCTACCCGTCACAATTGTCGATCGTCTAGGTGCGGGCGACGGAATGGCGGCGGGCGTACTCCACGGCTGGTTGGAAGATGATTTTGCAAAAGGGTTACAGTATGGTGCCGCCATGGCATCTTTGGCCCTTAGTCAGCAAGGAGAACAGGTGATAACCACAAACACCGAGCTTCATTCTCTGCTGGCAGCTGATCGGATAATGTTGTCCCGATAAATTAGTTACACAAATTCCACTCAATTTCACAGTTACCTTCCGGAGGATAAGATGAGAAAACCAAGTACACTGATAACTCGCTGGATAGTCAGCCTGCTCGTTGTGATGAGCTTTGCGCTAGCTGCGTGTGGTGCGCCAGCGGATGCCCCAGCCGATAGCGGTAATGTTGATGCAACCACGGACACGACAGCAGAAGATGATGGTGAATCCATGGCTGATGGTGATATGGAAGAGCTACCATATGGTTTGCAGCCCGGCAAGCCTTATGATGGTACAGATCTGACTTTCCTAATTTGCTGTCCAACTGCTTCCCAGTTTATTGTTTGGGCCGACAGCGTGGCTGAATTTACCGAACTAACCGGCATTAACGTTAACTTTACCAATGATCCACTGGGAGGGTTACGCGAGAAGATTGTTACCGAGAGTTTGGGCAACCCCGGCAGTTGGGATGTGACCATCTACTTCGATACGTGGGGGCCGTCACTAGCTGGCTTCCTCGACCCAATTGAGGAATTCATGGATGTGGACGTGAGCGACTATCCGCCCGCAACCATCGACATTGCCACACTCGACGACACGCTCTACGGCATTCCCGTACGCTCTCACGTGATGATGTTTTACTATCGCGAGGATGTACTCGAAGAGTTGGGCCTCGAGGTACCAACAACGTTTGAAGAAATTACCGCAGCGGCGCAGGCTATTAGCGAAGCAGATAACGGTATGGAAGGCATCGTCATGAATTGGGCCAAACAAGGTGGCGGGATTAGTCTGATTCCGTGGACTAACGTTCTGCGAGCAGCAGGTACAGATATGTTTGATGCCGATTTCCGACCTACCTTTAATAGCCCCGAAGCAATTGCCGCTACTGAATGGTACGCAAATCTACTCAACTACGCGCCCGCCGCCTCTCCAACTTACAACGAGGGTGACTCTCGCACCGCTTATGCCAATGGCGAAGCAGCCATGGTCTTTGCATGGTCATGGGCATACGAGATATTCCAGAATCCAGAAGCCTCGACTGAAGATGTAGTCGCAAATACTGGATACACAGCCAACTTCCCTGACGGCGGCGGCGGAACGGCCCCAGTCGCGATGGCGTGGCCAACGGGTATTTCCAGCAGCTCGAAGAATAAGGAAGCCGCGGTCGAGTGGATCAAGTGGCTGACCAACGAAGACATGGATCTGCAAGCCATCTCAGTGAAAGATGACCCCAGCCGTTCGACGGTTGTGGCCAATCGTCTTTCATCCCTTTCCAGCGAAGCAGCCAACTCGCCAGACGCGAATGACGGTTTCAGTCAAGCTATGTTTGAGGCATATTCTAGCGCCACGGCATTGCCCGTCTATCTAGAATTTCCAGAGGTGAGCGAAATTTTAGAGACAGCTCTTTCAGAGATTGCAGCAGGTGCTGACGTTGCCGAAGCGCTCAACGCAGCGGCTGAGGATGTGGACACAGTCATGCAAGAATCAGGACGCTACTAGATAAAAATTGAAGGGTTATAGAGTTACAAAGTAAATAGGTTCTATATTTTGTAACTCTGTAACCCTGCCTTTTTGTCACCATTCTTATGCGCAACTCAAACGTTAAGTATCTTTTTTTATTACCTGGCTTTTTGGTCATCTTAGTAACTACAATTGTTCCCATTTTCTCAGTAGTTAATCTGAGCTTTCAAGAATGGATCGTGACGCGCTCGCCCACACCGGGGCCTTATATCGGGTTTGATAACTATATTAAGGCATTAACGGATGACGACTTTTGGAATGCGGTTACTATTACGCTAGCCTACGTTGTGATAGTAACCGCATTTTCCATTGCCATTGGTATGTTTATCGCGGTGATGGTACAACGGGTAACGTTTCTCAGCACAGTCGTTAAGACACTGCTAATTTTTCCCTTTGCCATTAGTTTAACGCTACGAGGCTACTCTTTCCGCTTTATGCTTTTAGAAGGGCAAGGCGTGCTTGACAAAATTCTCGATACAGTCTCGCCATGGACGGCAGATGTTCTGTGGTTGGGGCATCCTTATTGGGCACTCTTTTGGGTGGCCGTGCCGACATTTTGGGCGTGGGGTCCGCTGGCTGGATTAATGCTGCTAGGTGCGCTCAACAATATCTCGACCGAGATCTTCGAAGCCGCTAGCCTCGATGGCGCAAGTCGCTGGCGTACATTTTGGAATATCACCATGCCACTATTGCGCCCGATGATCTTTGTGCTGGTCTTGCTGATTACGCTTTTCTCGATCCGCATGTTTGATCTTGTCCTTACCATGACTTTTGGCGGACCAGGGCGAGCGACCGAAACACTCAATTTCTTCATCTATCGCATCGGTTTTAAAATATTCAACATGGGGTACGCTTCCGCTCTTGCGATGCTGCTGACAATTGTCCTTATCTTCCTTTCGTATCTCTATTCTCGGGTATTGATTACTGAATAATTTACTACTAAATAATATATCACTAAATAATTTGTCATTAAATAATTCGTCATAGAGTAAGTCAATATATAATTATGGCTGCATCTGCTTCATCCCAAACCGCATCAAATCCATTCAACCGCTTAATAAATGAAGTGGGCTATACGCTCGCAATGTTAGGCATCATCGGCTTTGTAGGTTTTCCACTCTTTTGGATCTCCATCTCTGCCTTTAAACTTGAAAAGGATGTTAAAAAAGCAACCATCTTTTTTGAACCAACTATCAAGAATTTTCAGATTATTTTCTCGGATCTTTTTGACTTTGATCGCCTAATTGTTAACAGCCTAATTATCTGTATCGCAGTTGTGGTCATCACAGTTCCACTAGCCTTGATGGGTGCTTATGCCCTCTCGCGCTTTCAGTTGCCCTTTAAACGAGTTTTGTTGATCCTCATTTTGGCTACACAATTCTTTCCGCCCGTGGTCTTAACACTGCCCTATTTCAACCTCTTTCGACAATTCTCTTTGCTGGACACATACACGGCGATGGTCATTGTCAACCTCACGCGTACGGTTCCTTTTTCTATGTGGTTGCTCTATGGCTTTGTGGACACACTGCCAGTCGAGATCGAACAAGCAGGTCTTGTAGATGGCTGCCGCGAGTGGGATATTCTGCGCTATATAACCCTTCCGCTGGCGATGCCCGGCATTGTCACCGCGGCTATATTCTCCTTCATCCTCGCGTGGAACGAATTCCTCTATGCCCTGCTCTTCACCTCAGAAGCAACACGCACCGTAATCGTTGGTCTCGTCAATGTTGTTGGCGAGCGCGACGTGCCGTGGGAGCAGATGTCTGCTGCGGGCATTTTGGTCATGGTTCCGATGCTGATTATGTCCTTTGCCATTCGCAAATACTTTGTCGAAGGGCTAACAATGGGCGCGGTGAAGTAGCACCGTACTAAGCGCATGAAGCTAAGCTAATGCTGGCAATCCATTCAAAATCGCGCGATTATTCTTCTGTCGATACTGCTCCATTCCCTCTGTCCCTTTCTTCTCTGCATATTTAATTAGCGTGTCCCGTTGACCTTGATACTCGTACAGCGGCACGCCGAATCCACACGAATCTGCAACCCGCTCTACGTTGAATTGTAAACTTTCCCCATTTTCAGAATCGCTTATTCGTTTTCGAAGTGAATTCTGATTTCTATACGGTAATATTGCCTGTGATTTGAGCGCAAACAAGAGTTGTTAGTCAATCCAAATTTGCACTTCTAATGGCAACTTTTGCTTGCGCCCCTCTGGTCTCGAACTGTTTTATCTTAGTATGTCCTATTGTATACTTAACCACTCAACCCAAACGAAATGCTCAGCTTGTATGCCCGCGACTCTCTACATAAAGTTGGCGTATCTTCTCAATAAGTAGGGTAGCGCCGGTTGAGTGCTGTGGCAGTATGCAATGTATCGAAACCAAGCGGGTCATTTACCCCAGAATATTGAGAAGATACAAGTTAACCAAATAAATACTGTATACTAACTATCTATGCCTAATTCTAAACCAAACCTCCTCTTACTGCACGGCGCACTTGGAACAATCGCACAATTTGATCAGTTCGTGCCACTGCTAGCCGAGACGTTTACCATTCATCAACTTGAATTCGAAGGACATGGTCAAATACCGCTGCGTGATCGGCCCTTAAATACGCGCGTTTTTGTAGAAAATGTGTTAGATTTCCTCATTGAACATAAGGTCGAACGCACCCATATTTTTGGCCACAGCCTTGGTGGGTATGTTGCCATTTATCTGGCACAACAGTATCCCGATCGGGTGGACAATCTGATCACGCTCGGTACACGTTTCCGCTGGGACGCAGCGACCGTTGCTCGCGAATCAAAATTTCTGGACGTTGAGACAATTAAAGAAAAGGTGCCACATTTTGCGCAGAGGCTAGCCGAACAACATGTGGCGACCAACTGGAAAGCATTAGTCCGTGCGACGGTAGATTCGTTATATGCCAATGCAAATGAAGGTGGACTGCCGCCCGATGTGATGGCCCAGTTAAATACACCATTGCGCATTATCGTCGGTGATCGCGACGCCACTGCCGAAGTCGATGAAAGTTACTACGTGTATCAGGCAATGCTCACCACCGCCCGCGAGATGAATCGTTCGGTCGAGTTTCAGGTGTTGCCTAACACGCCCCACCCCTTTGACCGTGCTGATCTCAACCAACTAGCTGATTCGATTAAAGAATTTTTGGGCTAAAAATAGACTTAAGCAATCTGGAGAATTCATATGCCCACCGAGCAAACAGCGACGAATCCACTACCTGCCGATCCAGCCGAGACGGCCCGCACGGTTGGTGACTATTTAATCAAAACCGATCATCACTTTCTCGACATGCTTAGTATCGAGATCGACTCTGTGGAGCCGGGCCGCGTCGTTTCGCACATGAACGTGCGCGCGGACATGCTCAACAGCGGACACTTTTGTCATGGTGGGTTTATCTTCTTTTTGGCCGACAACACCTTTGCCTACGCCGCTTTGTCGAGCAATCAGGCAATGGTAACGCTGTCGGCGCACGTTGTTTTCACGCACGCCGCCAAGCTAGGGGATCGACTCACCGCGACCGCGCAGATTATGACGGAGAGCGGGCGGACAGGCAGCGGCGACGTCGAAATTGTGAATCAACACGGCGAAACCGTGGCGCGCTTTCAAGGCGTAGTCTACCGTCGAAAAGAGACGCTTTTACAAGGTGATTCTTAGTGAACAATTCCGTTCTCGTCAAAGAAAGTATACTCGAAATAGCCGACCGCTACCGACTGGAAGCAGATCAGAAGCTCGAGCCAGAAACACAGTCACAACTCGGTCAATTTATGACGTCCAAAAAGATTGCCAGCTTCATGGCCTCTCTTTTTCAACCCAAAGATGGACCATACACGTTACTTGATCCGGGTGCGGGCGTTGGCAGTTTAACGGCTGCGTTTGTTCAGGAAATAGTCGCTAAAAATGTCGGCTCACCAACGATTCAAGTAGATGCATATGAGCTAGATGATCTGATGGTCGGCTATTTAGAACGAACGTTGCAGCTTTGTCGTGATGAGTGTAAAGGGGCAAACATAGATTTTGAGTATAGGATCTTCAATGCAGATTTTATTGAGGATGGAGTAGAAACGTTATGGCAATCGAATAGCCTGTTTGGAAGTTCAGCTAGTCAATACTCCCACTGCATTATGAATCCACCCTACAAAAAAATTCGAAGCAGTTCAGCCCATCGCAAAAAGCTGCGTCAGATCGGCATTGAAAGTACGAATCTATACAGTGCATTTCTGGCAATAGCCATAAAGATGCTCGCGCCCGGCGGACAATTAGTTGCAATTGTGCCGCGCAGCTTCTGCAATGGCGTTTACTTCAAGCCATTTCGTCAGCTTCTTCTATCTGAAATGGCAATAAAGCAATTACACGTTTTTAACAGCCGTACACAGGCATTTAAAGAGAACAAAGTCCTCCAAGAAAATATTATTCTCTATGCAGTCAAACAAGCCTTACAGGGCAAAATTCAAATTACGGCTAGCAACACCCCCGAGTTAGACGATTTAACGCATCGAACTGTAGAGTTTGAACAAGTTGTTAATCCCAACGATTCGGATAAATTTATTCACATCGCCACAAGTGACTTAGATCAGATTATTGTCGATCGCATCAACACTTTCAATAACTCAATTTATGATCTTGGCATTGAAGTCAGCACAGGACCTGTTGTCGATTTTCGTCTCAAAGATGACTTAAGGCAACTGCATGAAGCAGGAACTGTTCCATTAATTTATGCCAATCACTTCTACAATAATCAGATTCGGTGGCCCAATCCAACCGGTAAAAAGCCCAACGCGATCCGCAAATCTGATGATAGTCAACGTTGGCTTATGCCAAATGGATGGTATGTCCTCACGCGCCGATTTAGTTCAAAAGAAGAGAAGAAGCGTATTGTTGCCGCAATTTGTGATCCAGAAATATTGCCTGAGCAGCAAGTTGGTTTTGAAAATCATGTAAACGTTTTTCATCAGAAGAAGAATGGGTTAGATGCTTTAATAGCAAAGGGGCTAGCCGTTTATTTAAACTCTACACTTTTGGATCTCTATTTTCGGCAGTTCTCTGGTCATACACAGGTTAATGCTACGGATCTACGCACACTTCACTATCCAAGTTTGGACGCATTAGCCAGACTTGGGACTAACGTCAATGACTCATTTCCAACACAGAGCGAAATTGATGCGCTCATAGAAATTGAAATCGAACGACTGTCTCCACATAAGGCCCAAACGAAAAACCCTATGTCAATAAAACAAAAGATCCATGACGCCCTATTCATTCTTGATTCATTAGGGATGCCACGAGCGCAGCGAAATGAACGTTCTGCACTCACGCTATTAGCATTAGTCGGGTTGATGCCTGCGCAAGAATGGAGTGAGGCCCAAGCACCGCTTATGGGGATTACCCCCATAATGGACTTCATTCAAGAGCAGTATGCCAAGCAATACGCGCCCAACACGCGTGAAACAATTCGTAGGCAGACGATGCATCAATTTGTCGATGCAGGGATCTCAATTCCAAATCCAGATCAGCATGACCGTCCGACGAATAGCCCCAAATGGGTCTATCAAATCGAGCCGACAACGCTAGCCTTATTACAGAGCTTTGGAAGCCCTAGATGGGAGAAAAAATTAGAAAGCTATCTTGCGGTTCGTCACACATTAGTAGAGCGCTATGCGCGACGACGTGAGATGGAAAAGATCCCATTGACGCTTGGCGATGATCAGCCTGTTTATCTGACGCCAGGTGCGCACAACAAGCTAATTCAAGCGATTATTGAAGAATTTGGACCACGCTTTACTCCTGGAGCAGAGGTACTCTATATCGGAGATACAGGCGAAAAATTGGTGAGCTTTAATGAAACGAAACTCAAGAATCTTGGCGTCGCTCTAGACAATACAGGAAAATTTCCAGATGTAATCCTTTATTATCCCGATAAAAACTGGTTACTTCTCGTCGAAGCTGTAACCAGCCATGGTCCAATCGATCCAAAACGCCAATCTGAGTTGGAGATAATATTTAGTGGTTCAACAGCAGGGTTGGTTTATGTCACAGCTTTCCCAGATCGAACAACAATGAAACGATATCTGGATGATTTGAGTTGGGAAACTGAAGTATGGGTTGCGGCAACGCCGACTCATATGATCCATTTTAACGGGAAACGCTTCTTGGGTCCATACGCGTAGCGGCATAGGCAAAACTACTCGTTCCCCATATACCCCTTCCCAATTACCCCATCAACACCCGCCACCAGATCGACCAGAGCGTCCTCGGTCGGATTACCCGCCAGTGCCTGAATTAAACGTATATTTTCACTTAACTCATCGGGCGACAGTCGATGATCGGCCTGTCGGAGCCGTTCGATAAAGGCCGCATCGTCCAGTTCAGGATCGATGTGCAGCGGCTTGCCCAGCGCAATCTTCAGACGCTGCTTGTGGTGAATGGCCACGGCTTGACGTTGCTTCGAGCGTCGATGTAGACCGGCCATTGCGTCGACATATTCTGCCGCCTCGCGCCGCTTTGGTTCGGTGGTGGCGGGTAATGGTGGGCCAAGACGACGGCCTTGGACAAAAAGATAGAGCAAGGTAAGCAGCGTGGCAAAAATAAGCGCTCGGCCCATAGCAGATCGATAGAGCCATTCGTTTATCGAAGTAATTTCTGTATCGGCTGAGCGCTCGGCACCAAAAAGATGATAGGTGTCGAAAAGTACTTTGCCACCTTCTGGCACGGTGCGCAGAAATGCAATCACCAACAGCCCGACTTCTGGCTCGCGCAGCAGTATGTTGATCGGCTCGTAGCGTGGGCTAATATGCCAGACTACGCCGTCTCCAATGGTTTGGACGGCAACCGTTATACCCTCACGTTCATTTGTCTCAGTCGATTCTTGTGCTTTTGATTCCTGTGCATCGCTTGTGATAGGCTCGTCGGGCGATTCAGATGTAGCTTCTTCAGTTGCAGACTCTTCGGCTGATGTTTCGTCGCTAAATGCAAAAATTGGCACAGCGCCAGCAGCATCGCTTATCTTTAAGTAATCGCTGCTAGATACTCGTTCGTAATTTGCGTCTGCCTCGGGCAGCAGTGGCTGTACCTGAGCGTTGTTGCGCGCGGGGAAAATAATCCCTTCTGATAGAGAGACCCCAAACTCATCGACTAGCGCAACTTCGCGGCTGGTTGCACCCGCAAGAACCAGTGTTCCTCCATTTTCGACCCACGCGCGCACTTTTGCCCCTTCATCATCGCTATAGGTTTGTAGATTCGGAAAAACGAAAAGCAGGTCTGCCGGATCTGAGCCAACAGTCAAGTTAAACTGATCTTGGCCAGTCTGCGCACTGTCATACCCCATTTCTTCCAACCATAGCTGCAATGCTGCCAATCCAAGCGGTCCATTCGAGTCGAGATCGTAGGGGATTTCGGCTTCGGGTGGAGCGAAGAAGAAAGAGGCGATAATCATCCCTAAAAAGAGTGCGGTAATGATGATGCTTTGGCGGTTTATGTGTTTGCTCATTCGGGGCCTCGACCAGACCTTTGTAGCGTGCTTTCGCTCTCTCTACTTGTACTCTTGTTGCTTTTTACAACGGCAGCAAGGCCGTCAATCTCTTGCTCGTAGCTTTCAAATGTTGTGGCATCTGGTTCGCGTACGCCATACCAAACCGCATCAAATGTTTCGACAATGGGGCGTAGATGTTCTTCGACTGCTTCATTGCCGGTGGTGTTCTCTGCGGTTGTGCGCGTATGAAGTTGATTGAGCACTTCGCGGTTTGTGAGACTGCGGTCATAGCGGATGACGCCGGATTCTTCCATTGACAGGAGCGATGAGAGATAGAGCGAGCGAACGGCTTCGCGATAGTTGCCCGTTTGCGCGTATTGGCTGGCTTGCTGCCGCGCTTGTGAGGCTGATAGGGGGACGCCAGTTCCGTCTGCGTTTTGTTGACGGGTGGCTGCATCTTTGGCAAATGATCCAAATAGACCCTGAAGCCAGTAGCTTAACAGGATGATAAGTCCAATTCCACCAATTATGACCACGGCCCAGGCGATTAGTTGGCCTAAAGTGGGAGATATGCCATTACCGCTAGGCCAGAAGCGAGCAATTAGTTCATAGATCCAGTTGGTAAAGCGCTGCCAGAGCGTTTCGCTTTGAGAAAATTGCGGCAGTGCGAAGACTGACTCAAGCGCATCGAGGCGGGCGTCGGTGTTATCCTCTGCCGCCAGTTCGATCTGTTGGATTGCTAATTGAACGCGCTGCAAGGTCGCCGCCGCTAGTTGGGCTGGTTCGGTCACGACATCGCTATCGCTATTATCTTCAGTTGGCTTCGTGGAGCTCTTTATTAATGAGTGGGGCACAACGATTGCGCCTGACGGTAGACGTATAGCGCGTACGTCCATCATCATGATCTCTGCTCCAGCCAGTGCTTTGGCAGGGTCGGCTGGATCCGTTAACAGGGTTGAGACGTCATGCAATTTCTCGGAATATTCCGCAAGCGAAATCGGCTCTTTATTTTGTGCATAGACGCTTGTTTCAACAAGGGCAGAGGCAATCAGCAACAGGAGGAGTACCCGTACAGTACGGTACCACTGTGTTGCTACTCTCATTATTTTTCTCTTGTCAATAGCCCCAGATGGATGGTTTTGCGCGTTTTGCGGCGCATTACCAAAACTTGGGGAATCTGTGGCGTGAACGTTCAATTTTTATAGACTCTGGGTGGTGATTTATATGCCTGCAATTTGTTATGAAAGTGGGCTGTATGGTTCTAGATCAGTTTCGAGCTTGTCGATACGCTGCGAAAGATCGAAGCTTTCTTTGCGCACACGCAAATCGTAGTAGTAGAGTACGTAGGCTGTGGTATATAACGGGATCCAAATTATGCTGAAGATTGAGTTTAGAATCGTTGCAATTGTCTGGACTAGCGCCGGGTTTGATCCGAGCATAAAGAGCGCGGAAACTTGGGAGATGACGCCGGTCGGGACTGAGACCAAAATAGCAGCAAGAACGAAGAGTAGTACAACAAATATAAATGAACGCCGAACGTGGCCTTTGGTCAAACGCCAACTATAGCCCAGCGCCTCGATCGGCCCCAATTTCTGGTCAATTAAAGCAGGGGTTGCAGCAGCCCACCGTGCGACAAAGTACGCAACGGGCAGCAACATGAGCAATATAGCAAAGAGATAGAGACACATTACACCGATAATAATTCCTGCAAAGGCAGCGTCCGATGCGCCAGAACTACCAAGCCCAGATGCAAATGGATCTCCCATTGCCCCAATTGCACCACCAAAGACCATGGCTAGAGCGACCGTCGCGCAGCCAAACACAATTAGTGTACCCAGCACAACCCCCATGTAAGCGAAGAGTTGCACAATCACCATGCCGATATAGGCTAAGAGACGACTTGCCCCCGCACGTAGAGCCTGCCCAAGTGAAAGTTCTTCGCTATTTAAGATGCCGATTTCTTGACGCGTAAGTGCAAGATTTGTGATCCCACCAACAACGACCCCAATAATACTTACGATTATCATTACCCCAAAGAAATTCCATATTGATTGGAATTGCGGACCAAAAATTTCGTTAGGAGAACTGTTCGGCTCAAATGGTTGGTTAGAAAAATTTTCCAAAAAATCAAAATATCCCACCATGGCTTGCCCGGTTAACAATCCAGAGAGGATGCCATATGGGATCATTAAAGTTGCGGCGGTAAGAAGCAGCAGTCCAAAGTTTTTTCGATAGAGGCGAAAGGTACGATCAAGCAGTTCGCCAATGGTGAGTGGTCGATCAAAAGGGGATAGGTTTTGCATGAGAAAAGTCCAGTAAGATAGGGGTTTGTATAAATTTTATGTAATCATTCAGCCCCTCCCGCCGGTTGAGTGCCCACGGCTGTTTGTGGGTGTATCGAAACTAAGCGGGGACTGAACGGTTACAATTTTATGGTACGCAGCAACGGTGGCTAACGGTTAAGTTTATTAGACCATTCCAAAAAATTAACTATACAGTATGGCCGCAAACTATTCCAGAAAATCGCCAAAATCCGTATAATTATTTTTCTGGTTTAGCCTCAATGCTGTTTTGATGCTGCGAATAACTTTATCATATTTTTTTGTAACGTCAAGGGGGTTTGTTGAATTAGGACTCTTTGGGCGCTACACTATATGCTTTGCAAAAACGTCACAATCTGTTCTGCCACCTGCTGTGGCGAGTAGATCGCCGTATCGACCACGAGCGTGCGCTGCGGCGCAACCGACAGCAACGCGTCGATGCTGGCATCAGAGTCATAATTTTGGCGCTCGGTTTGCACAATCTTCAGCTTTGCCTGAAGCTCAGCCGGATCGACTTGACCTGCTTGTACAAGGGCGTAAAGTTGTTCCTGCTCTTTTGCAGAAAATAGAGACGCGGCCTCGCCCAAAAGATCGACGGCCTCTATCTGCTTGTCCGAAACAGCCACCTGATCAAATTGATCATTTCGACCGAGCAGCCGCTGCACACGCACAAAATCGCTGGCAGTTAATACAACAAAGCGAGCGCGTGGCAAAAGCCGCGCGGCGTGGGTCACTTCGTTGACGCCGCGTAGCCCGTCGAAAAGATATCGGACATCCACAGTATCTATAGTAGACACATTAGTAGTAGGTACGTTACGCTTGAGCAGAAGTTGCGCCAAGGCGTGTGCCATACCGCCAGCATATCGTTCGCGGTAGCGGCGCGTGTAGGCAAAGCGTTGGGCGCGGTCGCGCACAGTGGATACCGGGTCACCATCTGCTAGCTGCAGTTCGGCAATCAATAAATCATCGGTTAACGTGCGTCGGTTGGGTAGCAGTGTGAGGGTAAAGCCCAAGTCGGCTACTGCTTCGAGCGTAGTTGTTTTGCCTACACCCGTTAAGCCCACAAAGATAGTCAAGTCAACATCGGCTAGGGGTTGCCAATTGTGCAACGAATTTGGTAGCGGATCAATGGGCAATGAAGCATTGAAGGGTGAATTCGCAGTGCTAGGCAGCACGGCAAGCGTGTCTGATAGGAGTCGCATTTCACAAAGTTCTTATTCGGTTGTAGCGGCTAAGGTGTTGACGCTGGATGGAAACACAACAGAATCGATAATATGAACAATCCCATTTTTTGCTTGCAAATCGGTCGAGGTCAGCATGGCTTGCGAACCATCAGCTCCAACCACCATCAGCCCCGCACCGGTTGCAGAGATGAGAAGTTGACTGTCGGTTAATGTTGGCCAAGCCGAGCCATCTACCAGAAAGAATGAGTGCAGGTCATCAGCAATCACGTAGTGAAGCAAAAATGGAGCCGGTTCACTATCGAGTTGGCGAATCACCTCGGCGGATCCGCTCTCTACAAATTGCAGGAATGCGTCATCAGTTGGGGCAAAGATCGTAAACGGACCTGACCCCATGAGCGCCGTTGTCAATCCTGCGGCATCTAAGCCGTCCAGCAAAATATCAAGACGGTCAGCAGATTGCATTACGTCTAGCAGGTTTGGTAGCGAAGCACGCGCTACAGGTGCGCCCATCGGGGTTTGGATCAGCCCAGATGAGGGCGGGATCAACACCATATCAATTACGTGGATCACGCCGTTGGTGGCGCTAATATCTTGGTCTGTTACCACAGCGCCATCTAGCCGAATCGTTGCGCCATCTATCGTCACGGCCAAATCATCGCCGAGCATGGAGGTGATAAAGGTTTGATTGGCAATGTCGCCAGCGCTTAGCTCTCCCTCAATTACATGATAAAGCAGGATATCGAAAAGCAGCTCCGAATCGCCAAGAATCTCTGACGGCAGTGCGTTAAATGCTGCATCTGTTGGGGCCAAAATGGTGAACGGGCCAGCCGACCGGAGCTTCTCTTCGAGGCCAGCAGCTTGAATTGCGGCAACCAGTCGGCTAAAGTCTCCGCGATTTGAGGCGGTATCTAGCAGATCCATTGGCCCGATAGCCTGCGGTTGCGGGGTTGGTTCCTCCTCAACAGGCTGGATATTTTCGGTTTCGGGCACTAACGTGTTTGTCGCTGGAGCCGGTGCCACAGTTGGCGGGGGATCGGTTGGCTCCTCGCTATCGGATGAGCAACCAGCAGAGAGTAGAAGCAGCGCTATCATCAATGCCAGTGACAGCATTCTATTTTTTGCAAAAAAAGTTGGGCGATGCAAGTTCATCAAAGTTACTCCAGCTTTGGACCCGATAGATAATGGGCGGTTAAAGTTGCGTAAAGATAATATGAAACGTATATAATCTAATTATAGTGCAGCAGTAGTGTATGTCCAACACGCAATATGTAACACATGAAATACCTGTGGTAAAATTCATTCCATGCGCGCGCTACAGGAGTCTATCCAACAATTTTTTGCTAGTTGGGATTTTACAAATCTGCCATCCATTGCCAGCATTAGCGAGTCGATGGATACAATCGCTTGGATATTGGCCGCGATGATGGTTGCCGCTGTGGGGCTGGGCATTTACTATGGATTTGGCACACGGCGCACGTTTCCAACGGTTGATGATGTTGATGTGAATCCACGCGTTTTGCTAAAGCAGTTGAAGCGTGATCCGACGCTTTTGCCGCCGTCGGCAATTTTGCGCAAGCTTGGTGCAGAGTCGACGCTTGCATTGTTAGAATATGGCGATCAAACAGACGATAAAGAGTGGCGCTTTCGCTGGGGTAGTATTCGCACCGAATTACTGGATTTATTGAGCAGCCAAAATGCGTTTGGCCCAATTCACGCGCTTGCCCGCTACTATCGCAGCGAGAATAAGGATGAGCCAGACACGATTCGTATTCGACGCACGGCATTGATCCACAAGCTGGGTGTGACGCGCCATTTGTCACCCAATTCGGATGGGCTGCCCACCGAGTTACGGATCCGCTGCCATCCAGCAGAGGTCGTTGGCGATTTAGGTTTCAACGGTACGGCGGTGTGGCTGATGCCAGATGAGCCAGCGTCGGCCACGCGTGGCCCGTTGATTGAAATGGAGCCAATTGAGTTCCGTACATTGAGCGAAGTGGAACTGAATCTGCATGTTCGACGTACTCCTACAGAGGGTGGTGGTTTCCGCATTCAGCTTAATAAGCGCCGCGATATGTGGGTTGTGACCCATGAAGAGATGGAATGGGCTTCTTAAAAACTGCCTAAAAATTTATTCTATACCTATCCAGAAAAGTTCTGTACCACATTTCAAAGAATAGAAATCGGACAGAGCTTTTCTGGGGACTCTATCTCGTTGCTAGCAGGTTGTCCGAGAGAGCTAAAAAATTGATTTTGTACTCTAGATTGCTCAGTACAGAAAACTTCTCTCCGACAAGCTGCTAGATAAGCCTTCAGAATTTTATGCTTCAAATACTTCCTACACTGACCGAGCTTGCAACCTTTATTAATATTGTAAGTTCATCAATTGTTGCAATTTTAGCCTTTTCCTTACTGGCTTTTACATTAACTTATAATTTTGGCAATAGTGCCGCGCGGCGCTTTGCACTGCTGTTGGGCTGTGTGCTTATTGCTTATAGTGCAGATGTTGCATTGAGTCGAGTGAACAGCGCAGATTCGGCCAATCGTTGGCTGCGTTTTCAGTGGTTAGGGATAGCCTTTCTACCCTTCACTTATTACATCTTCTCGACTGCGGTATTGCACACCACAAATTACAGCAACCGCTGGTCGAAATATGTGGCGTGGTCTATGTTGGTGCTTTCAGCTATCAGCGGATTGATTGCGTTCTTTGGCAATCTAATTGTGGACACGCTGCGCTATCGGCCGCCGCTCAGCTATTTGGAACCGGGGCCACTTTTTGGGCTTTTTGCGGCCTATTTTGCTGGCAGCATTGCGCTTTCATTTTTCAACATTTATCGCGCGCGGCAGCGCTGTATTACCGAGCACAGCCGAATGCGCATGACGTATCTTTTGCTTGGCTTTGGCGTGCCCGCGTTGGGCATCTTCCCTTATATGATCGGGGTAGGGCAAATCGCCAGCAACACACAATCTAGCCCAAGTATCTTTATACTGGCCATGTTTGCCAATTTGCTGGTTGCGTTTTTTCTTATCTTAATGAGCTACAGCGTTGTCTACTTTGGTGCATTAACGCCCGACCGAGTTGTGCGGTACCGGCTTATACGCTTTTTTACGCGCGGCCCGGTTGTGGCAATTTTGGTTATTTTAGCCATGCAAACTGTGCCAAAGATCGAGCGCATTTTGGGGCTGCCGCGCGACCTAATTCTTTTTAGCACGATAACGGGTGTGATCATTTCCAGTCAGCTCATTCTTAGCCTAACCAAGTCATTGGTGGATCGGCTAGTCTATCAAGGAGATCGCGAAGAAGTTTCGTGGCTACGCGAAATTGACCGCCGCCTTCTGACCTCCAGCGACATGCGTCAGTTTTTGGAAAATAATCTAACCGCTCTCTGCGAAATTTTGCAGGCAAAAGCTGGCTTTGTCGCAGCTATTTCGGGGCCAGACTTGATACTCGAATCGAGCATCGGCAGTGCTGATATCCGCCAGCAGATCACAGAGTCTACAAACTGGCCAGCCGTTATGCAGCAACTGCAAGAGCGGTTGCGTGCAGATGGCAACATGTTCGAGCCGCTGCACTACGAAGACTTTTTGATCTGGCCCCTTTTAAATGAAGCGGAACCAAATGCAAGCAGTCGCGCCTTGGGCATTTTGGGCGTAACGCTGGATCAATCTACTGCACCAAGCTTTTTGTTAGAGAGTGGCACCCCTCAACCCGCGGCTCAGTTGAAAACGCAACAGTTGCCCGAAGGATCGAATGAAGTTCAGCCCTATTTAGCGGTTGTAGATGGGCAGAATCTGCTGCACGAAATGTTGCAACAGACAGCCCAAGCGTTGCAAGATCGCAAAATTCAGCTTGAGCTATTTACGACCTTGCGCCGAATCATTCCAGGGATAGATCGTGTGCAGCAGTTACGCGGCGTAGTACCGTACACGCGTGGTGAAAATGAGTCAGTTAAAGAGACGGCCCAAAGTTTGCTCGAACCCAGCCCCATTCATGACCCAGAGTTCAATGCTTGGGTAAAAGAGGCGTTGAGCCACTATTGGGGTGGACCAAAGCTAACGCGCAGCCCGCTTACACAACTGCGCGTTGTAAATCGCGCAATGGAGCGTGCGGATGATGAGCCTACTAAGGCATTACGCTTAGTGCTTGGTGATGCAATCGAACGCTTACGACCCGACGGCACACAGGATCTAAATATGCCAGAGTGGCTGCTTTACAACATCATCGAAATGCGCTTTATTCAGGGGCGCAAAGTGCGCGAAATTGCCAATCGATTGGTCATGAGTGAGAGCGATCTCTATCGCAAACAACGTGTGGCAATCGGGCAACTGGCGCGGGTGCTAACAGAGATGGAGCAGCAAAATGACGTTCTGCCCGAAGGCGTGAGTGAGGAGCCTCTCGAAAAGGACGAATCAACGGTAACCATATAGCGACATTGTGCTTCAAACCGACAAGAAATTCTTCTTATTCTGTCAGATTTGGCGGAAGATCAATTGGTTCGGAATAAGAAAATTTAAACCTGTAGGGGCACGATATATCGTGCCCAAGATTGATGATCCCGTCAACCATGCCGGGCACGATATATCGTGCCCCTACTATGGGACGTCCCCGCCAAACTTGATAGGATTAAAAAATTTTAGCCATATCCTAATTTCCGATTACTACTTAGATGATAGGCTAACCCAGAAAAATAATTATACGGATTTTAGCGATTTTCTGGAATAGCTTGCGGTCATACTCTATATTTAATTTTTTTAGAATGACCATACACCCAAGAGAAACCGAATGGCACAAAACAAACAAGTTCGTACCAAACGAGCACGTGCGACAAAATCGCGCACAACTCAATCCACTGCAAAAACATCAAAAACCCAAAAGATTCAGCCGCAGATCCGCGATACACTCTCCTTTCTTTTGGCCGACTTGCGCGAGAACCTAAACCAAGGATTTATCGGTCTCTTTATCATGCTGGTAGGCGGGCTCCTATTTATTACCCTAGTAGATGGCGGCGAGATGTCGTGGCTGGAGCGAGCTACTGGCTGGATAGCACCGTGGGTAACCATCGCCATTATGCTGACGGGGTTGGTCTTTGTCTTGGGTAGGCGCGCTGGTTACTGGAGTATCGAAGCCGTTGTGGGTACCCAGCTTCTGTTGATTAGCTTGATGGTTGGAACATTTGCAGGCAACAATCCAATCGTCGATTGGAGCCCGCGCTATGATGGCAGCGATGGTGGCTGGGTTGGTTGGACCTTTGGCAGCATGTTGGTCGCCGCGCTTGGTCAATGGCCAGCGTTTGCCGTTGCATTGGTTGCGGGGCTATTCGGCGTGTGGTATCTACTACGCTATACACCATTAATTCATGCGGTAAATTATGCGCTCACATTTTTCCCATTTATCCCCCGCATCTGGCAGTGGCTTTCCTATCGCTTTGCCCGCATATGGCACGACATCAAGATAGAGTTTGGGGCGTTTCAGTCACAGACGGCACGTCACAAAAGCGAATATCAAGAAAACGATTATAGAAAAGACGCATATCAAACTACCAGAGTTGAAAGCCCGTCACCTGCCAAGCCCGTCATTGGTCGAGATCCAGATCGAGCGCGCCAGCCGCAACCTGCCCAGCAAGAGAAAACTGCCAGCAGATCAAAGCAAACAAGCGCGGCTACAGCGTCAGCATCGCCAAGAAAACAACCTCCTTCAAGAGCAAAAAAAGCATCGGTTGGTAAATTCAAACCGCGACGAAAACCCGATCAATTACCCTCAATCGATCTGCTCGATATCAACGATGGCGCAAGTGGTCTAACCGAATCAGCTGCGACCATATTAGAAGCGCGCATCAAGCAAACGCTCGAAGATTTTGACGTACCCGTGGAAATTGTCCACCGCGAAAGTGGACCAACTGTCACCCAATTTGGCGTAGAGCCGCAATTTATCGAGCGGGCGGGCCGCAAACGTAAAATTCGCGTCAACCGCATTGTCAACTTGGCAGACGATCTTGCGCTTGCGCTCGAAGCCCCCTCTATTCGTATAGAAGCACCTGTGCCGGGAAAACCATATGTCGGCATCGAGGTGCCAAACAGCACCAAATCCATCGTTGGCATCCGCGGTATTTTAGAAAGCCCACGATTACACAAAGAGGGAAGAGATCTGCCTCTGGCAATGGGTCGAGATACAGCAGGGCGACCCGTTATCATGAACTTGGGCAACGCTCCTCACATGTTGATTGCTGGATCAACAGGCTCTGGTAAATCAGTCTGCATCAACACCATCATCACCAGTTTGCTCATGGTACATGGCCCCGAGAGCCTGAAATTTTTAATGGTCGATCCAAAAATGGTCGAGCTGCCCGGTTACAACGGCATTCCCCATCTAATCGGCAAAGTCATCACCGACACCGACCAAGTAATGGGCATGTTAACTTGGCTATTGCTGCAAATGGATGATCGCTATCGGGCTTTTAAAGATGTGGGCGTGCGCAATTTAGAAAGCTATAACGCACTTGTACGTAAACAACGCGGTAAAGATGCACCCAAGCCGCTCCCTTTTATTGTGCTCATTGTGGACGAGCTTGCCGATCTGATGATGACGGCAGCCGATGATATTGAGCGTCAACTCTGTCGCCTTGCGCAGATGGCGCGAGCAACCGGTATCCATCTAATCCTTGCCACCCAGCGCCCGAGCGCCGACGTAGTTACCGGACTGATCAAGGCCAACTTTCCCACCCGCATTGCCTTTGCCGTCACCAGCCAAATAGACAGCCGCGTAATTATGGATACCCCCGGTGCCGAGCGGCTGCTTGGCAAGGGCGACATGTTGATGATGCGTTCGGATTCGTCCAAACTAGAGCGTGTGCAGGGCTGCTATGTGGATGATAAAGAGATTAATCGCGTGGTAAAATTTTGGAAAGAGCGGCGGATCCTCGAAGCAGATCCCGATGCCGACCCCGCTGCGTTAGATCGCCCGGTTGTGCCACCCTGGAATGCGTTGATGGACACCATGGATGAAGAAGATGAGCTCATCCACGAAGCCACGGATCTACTGCGCGGTATGAGCTCTTGCAGCACAAGTTTGGTGCAGCGAAAATTGAAGATCGGCTACCCCAAGGCGGCTCGACTGATGGAAGAGCTAGAGTCGCGCGGCGTGGTTGGCGCAGACATGGGTGGTGGTCAGGGGCGCAAAGTGTTGCTTAAAGAGGAAGAGAGCGACGATGATGAGTACGCCAGATCAGAGGAAAATGAGGTGTTATTTTAATATGTCTCATCCACGCGTGACCAAAGCGTGCCTTCATTTGCGGCGGCTGTCGCAATTTCGACCACAGCATCTGGCCCTTCGAGCAGCAACAACATCGACAAGCTACCATCCACACCATAAACGGCCTGCCAAATGCCGCGACGCGAATTCTCTTGCCACAACAGCACGCTAAATTCCTCCAAATGACGACGCATGGTCGCTGCCCGTTCTGGTTCGACTTGTGCCTCGGTGGAGCTGAGTCTCTTTGCAAGCGGCTTGGTGATCTGCGCAACGCGAGCGGCATGTTTCCCCCCATGCACGGCCAACAACGCATCTCGAAACTGTGGCAGCAAGCCCCACGCATACCGTAGCTTCCCCGCATTTAGCAGCGGCTCTAAGATCCCGTCCAAGTAAAAGTTGATGAGCGCTTCGCCTTCTAGCAGTTGTGGTGCCCAGCCACATAATTTTCGAATCAATTCATTCGTCTGTGGCGAAACTTGTGCATCAAATTCAGGCGCAACACCTGCCTCAGTCGACAGCTCGATCTCGCGCTGAAGATAGGCACGCAAACGCAACTTCCCCGAGCGCAAATCTTCGTCAGTAAATTCATTCTCGCCGCCAGTCCACTCGCCACGAAAAAAGCGCGCCAGCACGCCGCGTTGTTGAGGAATTTCTTCTAGCGTATTTAATAGTTGAATCGCACGCTGAGCATGATTATGGTCAAGGTAAGCCTCGGCTATACCCCAAATTGTGGCTCTTTCAGAGGTACGTTCCCCTTGAGAACGGGCCCATTCTAAAGCAGCTTGCGCCTGCATATCCGCAAATTGATTCTCGCCCGCTTCGAGTAACCCCTTCACAAGTTCAATTGCACCCTCGCTATGTGTTGCGTCGCCCACCTGTTCGACCACGTTTATGGCGTCTTGCACGCCGCCCAATTTAACGAGCGTTGCCGCTGCGCCCGCCGCAGTCCAGCCGTCACTTAAAACACCAAGGGCCGCAATCTGTTTGCCAACCTGGGCACGCTGCTGCGAAGTTGCCAGTTCGAGCGGCAGGACATCAACTGCCTTCTTTAAAGTATGCACTAGAAAATCAACATCCGCATCCGAGCGGGTTCGTGCAACTTGACGCAGGAACTGACCTTCGCCCTCGCCAGAAGAGTCAAAGCCACTGTTCGGATTGGCGCGAGTTGAGCGGAACTCTGTGCCAGCATATTGCGATGTAGTGGTGCGCTGACGCTGTGTGTTGCCAGTTTCGCGGTGGGCATCCTGAATGGTCGCAATGGTATGCACCTGCGCAAGCGTTTCATCAATAAAACCGGCCTGAGCCAATACGGTAGCGGCCAATCGGCGACTGTGGATCGAGGTGAGCGTTGTGTTGCGACAGACGTTGACGCAGCGCTGCATCAATACGCTAAGATGATCTTGAGGGTGAGCATGATCTTGGAAGTAATTTGTGCGTTGTGCCTGAATTGCGGTCGCAATCTGTTGGATAAATTGTGCGCCCGAATCTTGAAAGTCGCGAATGGCGGTATCGATGAGATAACAGGTGAGGGGCTGAAGGCCGATTCGCATAATCGTCTCGGCTAAAACAGTACGCATTTCGGGGTGGACAAAGATTCGGTCCCACGCACGTGGAAATTGATCGAGTCGTTCGAGGCAAGCAAAAGCAAATCCTCTATCGCCAATGCACGATGCAGAGGCTGCGGCGTAAAGCAGCCGTTCGATCTGTAGCGTCTGTTCGGACGCTATCCATGGGCTAAAGAGCCGCGCCGACATTTGGACAAGCTCATAGCCGACAAGATCAAGCAGTTGAGGTGAGTCTTTACATTGTTTTGCAAGCGTATAAAGGGCGTGGAAAGGGGCTAACGGATGACGTACTTCGGCCATCGAGGCAATGGTCATCGCTTCGCTGCCAGCACCTGCTTCGGCCAGCACCTGCCAACAACGATGAATTATCCATGAATCGGGCTGCCACACACCGCGGGCTTCGGTGATTCGTACAGCATCATTCGGTTGAATGGATGCGGCAGCATGGAGCGACTCAATTGCAAAATTCGCCAGCGATACATAGGACGTCATAAGGGTGTCAGGCTAGAAAGAAAAAAGAATCCAGAAGATCAATAGCAAGCCTATCAAAAGTAAGCTAGCTGCAACAAGCAATAGACCATACTGACGCAGGCGTCCGGCGGTAGCAATTGTGCGTCCATGGTCGGCGTGCGCAATATCACCACGATTCAACACTTCTGGATTTTGATGGGTCGCGTCTTTTACTTGAGAAAGCCACCAAGCACGTTGACAAAAAGCCCACATGCCAATGTCGCTTGCGCGCACCAAGGAACGATCTTTTGCCATCTGCTATGGATGTCCAGCCGCATCGAGTAATGTTTCCACTCGTTCAAGCGCATTGCGCATCTGATCCTGCCGCAGACCGAGCGTCAAGTCGCCGCGGGTGCGCTCTAATACATTTCGCAACACATCGGTTTGGCGACGCAGCCCCATTGTAACGGCATCGGGGAAATCAACGGTAATCAGCAATGTATAGACTTCATCCATGAAATCTAAATATGGCTCAGCGTCTGCAATCTGATTGCGCCGCATCAAGTCCAGCACAAAGCGACGCATTTCAGTCGCGGCTTCGCTCATCCCTTTTAGGTAAGTTGGCCCCGTTACGCCAAGCGCCTGCGGTGTGGGCACAGCGGTCTTCTTTACAACGGCATAAACAAGCGATGCTTCGACAAGCTCTTTTAGCGCATCCTGCGTGTAGCCCGTGTAGTAAAGCATCGGGAATTGCTCAATCGGGCTCAACATTTCCTCGGCCTGCGTGCGTGCCTCGGCAAGCAATTTTTCTGCCTCGTCCCATTCGTGGCGGTGAATCGCGCGGATGCAGTGGGCGCACGAACGAATCAGCAAACGACTTACTTGCAGCGTCTCATCGCGTAGAGCGCTAATTGTGGTTAATTCGTCGCGGATATCATCCACAATTTTCGATAGGTCAGATGAGGACATGGATGGCTGCTCTTTTAAAGTTACGCACAAAATTATGGATTCGGAATAACAAGCTGTTGCCCAGGATAGATCAATTCGATATTTTGAATATTATTTGCTTCCGTCAATTCATCGACCGCTACATCGTACTGAACAGCAATCTGCAAGAGGCTCTGTCCCGCAGCAACGGTATGGATTGTTGAATTGATTGACGCCGCTTCATTTGCCGAGACGCCAGGAATGAAAAGACGTTGACCCGTCCGCAACAGTTCACGATTTTGAATATTGTTTGCCGTGGCGATATCCGAAGCAGATACACTGTACCGTTCGGCAATTGCCAGCAACCCTTCACCCGGGCTCACAATGTGGATAGCTTGATTGGTAACGCTACTGCTGTTGTCGACGTTTGTATCAGAAGAGTCAAAGGCAACATCAGTATTATAGCGCCCCGGAATGATGATCTCTTGCCCCACATAGAGGCTATCGGTATTAACAATATTGTTGACGTTAACCAACTCGGCTGTAGAAACGCCAAATTTCGCTGCGATGCCTGAGAGCGTTTCGCCAGATTGGATCGGATAGCGGAAGGGGACGGGGGTTGCAGTAGGTAAACCGGCAGCCGTATATCCCTCCAAGAGTGGAAGACGAATCACCTGCCCAGCGCTAATATTGTCGTCGAAAAGAAAGTTGAGCTGCTGAACCGTCGCAATATCTGTACCATATCTCTCTGCAATGGAGAAAAGTGTATCGCCTGGCTCTACCGTGTATTGAAATGTTGATGAGGGAGGCTGTCCACTCTGCGGTGTATTGCCCGGTACCGGTGTTGCGGTTGGCTCGCTACTTTGCTGCACAGAATTTACTGGTTCTACCGACGTGCTGCGACTTTGCGTTGCAGGGAGTACATTTTGCTCCGAAACGGCTGGGGTAACGGCTTCGGTTTGGTTTGAGTCGACTCCGGTTGTTGTAACATCATCGACTGAACGGTCACGGGTGCAGGCAGCAAACAGCACAAAAAGAGCCAGCATACCTAAAAAGTAATTAATACTTTGACGCACCGTTTTCTCCCTTTTATTATCGGCTCATATCGGTATGCGGCTAAAATTGTCCATATCTTCAAAGGGAAAATAGCGCAATTTTAGTTTGCCGCCCATATGAGCGCAATTATTTTATCTACACGAAGCAGATGAAACTGCTTCGACTATATGAGTTGCTCTTCCTGATTTACATCAGGGGTTACTGTAATCAGTATGCCGTATTAGAGAATGCTCATCCCACGGGATGACCAATTTTTGTGAACTACTAAATTTGTAGTGATTAACTTATGTAGCACAAAAGCTCTGCGGAAAGTAATTTAGTGAATAATAGCATACCCCCAATGCATCCAAAAATAGTTGCTGTTCCTAGTGCTGCAACTAGCGTTCAAAAACAATATGCTTCATTTGGCGTTCCTCTCTTTTCAAGGTAGAGTTGATTTAGCCATTCCAAAAAATAAAATATGCCGCATAGCCACAAGCTACTTTAGGAAAACCTATAAAATCCGTAAAATTATTTTTCTAGATTAGCCTTTTGAGCTACAGTACGAAATTTTTTTGGACAAGTGTATTACAATTGTGGTGTTGAAGAGTATGGCCCTCACGATAGAACCACCAGTAAGGATAAGAGTTGAATGATCGCAAAAACATATCCACGACCAAATGTACGAGTGACAGCCGAAGAAATAAAAGAAAAATATAATCTTGAGACTGTTTATTTAATGCACCAAAACGAAAGCCCCTATGGACCGTCGCCTGCTGTGCTGGAAGCGATTCAAAAAGAAGCGGCTTCGCTAAACTACTATCCATCTATGAGCGATGGTGCGCTACGTGATACACTGGCAGAGGTGTTGGGTCGAGGGTTAACGCGCGACAACTTTTGGACTGGATGCAGCGGATACGAGACCATCGAGCTGTTAGCTCGGGCCTATTTGGGCGCTGAGGACGAGGTAATTATCACGCCACCAACTTTTGGTGCATACAACAAAATGATCGGCTTGCAAGATTCGCAAATTGTGCAGGTACCGTTGACTGGGCCAACATTTGTGCCAAATGTCGATGCAATTTTAGCTGCCATTACAGAAAAGACCAAGCTTGTTTTGCTCTGCAATCCGGGTAACCCGACCGGCAGTATACTGGTAGCAGCGGAGATGGATCGACTGGTGAATGCGCTGCCGGATCGTGTGATTCTTGTTTCGGACGATGTCTACCATCAATTTGTTAGAAACACAGAGTATCCTGACTCGATCCAGTATGTAGTAGACGGAAAAAATGTGGTATTAATCCACACCTTTTCAAAAGCATACGGCATGGCTGGCGTGCGGGTTGGGTATGGCATTGCCAAGCCAGAGATTGCCAACCATATCGGTGGAATGCATCGCGGCTTCCACCACAACCGGTTAGGGATGGCCGCAGCAATTGCCGCAGCAAATGATCAGGTCTATCTCCAAGAGACGGTCAATAAGCTGCTCGATGGTAAAAAATGGATCTGTGAGCAATTAGATGAATTGGATATTGCCTATATCCCTAGCGAGACAAATTTCATTTTGATGGATGTAGGTCGCCCCAGCCAAATCGTGACCGAGGCGCTCTACGCGTATGGGGTCATCACTCGACCACAATCGGGCGACCTAGAAAATTATCTGCGGGTAACGGTCAGCACGCCAGAAGGGAACGCTCAGTTTATTAAGGGATTGAAGGCGATTTTGTAAGTCGCTCACCCATTTTGGGAAAAAACTATGACAGAAGTTAGCGGTATATTAGACTTAATCGGCAGCGCGCCCCCAGCGGATCAACTAGGCGGGCGGCCGCGTAAAAACGAACGCTCAAGAGGGCGAGGACGCAGTGGTTTTCTACGCGATCCAGCGTTGTCTTTTACGCCAACGCAGAACGATGTATGGGTCTCGCCGCAGCTAATCCGCGAGCATATGTTGGTGGAAGGCGTGTTGATTACGGGCAAATCCAAACGGGGCAAAAAGCATGATGAGCTAACCGAGGTTAAGACAATCTGCGGGCTGTCGCCAGCGGATTATGCCAAGCGTGCGCCCTTTGCTCAACTTACTGCCATCGACCCCAATGAACGCTTTCAACTGGGCGATGGCAGCAACGTGACGATGCGCATTGTGGAACTGATTGCGCCAATTGGAAAGGGCACGCGCGGCCTTATTGTGGCTCCGCCTAAAGCGGGCAAAACCCAAATTTTGGAAGAGCTTGCAAAGGCGATCCGCACCTGTCAGCCCGACGCACGAGTGATCACGATGCTGATCGATGAGCGGCCAGAAGAGGTGACGCACTTTCGTCGGGCGGTCGATTCCGAGGTGCTCTCTAGCTCGAACGATCAGCCAATCGAAGAGCACATTCAGTTGGCCGAGTTGACCATGGCCCACATTCGCACCGAATTGGAGTGTGGCCGCGAAATTGTGCTTCTGATCGACAGCATCACTCGCTTAGCGCGAGCCTTTAATTTACACGGTTCGGGCGCACGCCGCACGATGTCGGGCGGGATCGATGCCAAGGCGCTAGAGATTCCGCGACGGCTTTTTGGCTTAGCGCGTAATATTGAACACGGTGGTTCCGTAACGGTGGTTGCGACGGCCTTGATCGATACAAATTCTCGCATGGACGATTATATTTTCGAAGAGTTCAAGAGTACGGGCAACAGCGAAATTGTGTTGAGTCGCGAGCTGGCAGAGGCCCGTATTTTTCCGGCGATAGATCTGTTAGCAAGTGGAACGCGTAAGGAAGAAATTTTATATAGCGAGGATGAAATCGCGCGGTTGATTAAGTTACGGCGGTGGCTAGCGGGTGGCACCCCCAAGGCTGCGATGAATGGGTTGCTAAAGTTGATCGATCAGGTGCCGACGAATGAAGAGTTGATTCAGCGGCTGAAACCTTAGAGCCTGAATATTCAAACAGGCTCTTGCCATCCCTTTCCTCTCGGATAGCTAGGAGAAGGCATGTAGCGCCCATGTAGCTACTAGGGGGAACGGTTCGGTGAATATTCAAACACCCTCTTAGGGCAAAAGGCTAAGGAGGAGGCTGAGGCGAAGGGACTGTTCGGAGAGCATCTAACGACAGTTGAAACTGCCGTCTGCCATGGGAAGCTACGCTAAAGCGCACTAACGAGACAGTTGAAACTGCCGTCTGCCATGGGAAGCTACGCTAAAGCGCACTAACGAGTAGTTGCACAACCAGTCTTTAGTCGGTTTCCCGTAGCAGCAGGGTAGTTCAATGCTCTGGCTTCAGTGCGGATCGTTCCAATCGCGTGTTCTTTACAGACAATGCCTGACAGAACCTGATCTCACGCTACCCCTAAGCCTCTGCCTTCGCCTCTTATTCAGCCTCAGCCTTCTATACCAAAAGCTTCTCGCGGATCAGCGCAATCTGTTCATCCAACATTGGCTCGCGCTCGATGCCAAGGTGACTCAACCTCCGTTTATGCAGCGCAAGCTCTACATACAAGTGCATTCTCCGCACCTGCTGCCGCTCTGCTTCGTTGCGTCGACGTAAGGGGCGCGACCAATTTCGCGTGAGCGTCATATACTCTGCCTCGGTTAACGTTTCACCAACCTCATCGGCCAGCTCAATCTGCAACAGTTCACGCTCTTGTTGCCACGTGATCCCGATTGCAGCCAACAGCAAGATCAGGCCACAGGCAGCCAGTATAATGCTAAAAATTATGTTTAACGGGTTAACGGCAGTGAGGGCAACACCCAAATTGTGCAAACTATGAATGACGATTGCGATTAGCAGTGCAACAAATGGAATCAGCAGCCGACCTAGTCGATCTGTTCGGTTACGCACTAGACCAAACCCAACGCCCACAATGCTTGTATACAGTGCATGGTTCATGCCGAAGAGGATCGAGCGCAAAAAGATAACGGTAGATAATTCGGTAAAGCCACCACCGCTAAACGCGCCGATAAAGTAGAGAAAGTTTTCAGTCATGGCAAAGCCAAAGCCAATTAACGCACCATAGACGAGCCCATCGAGCGCATTGTCAAACTCTTCATATGCCCAGATAAATATGCCCAGCAGCGCCATGGCTTTTACTGTTTCTTCCACAATGGGTACAACGATCGAGCCTTCCACCAACATAGCCATCGCGCTATTCGGCGTATGGACAAAGGGCGTGCCGATCAGCCATTCGCCAAGAAAGCTCATAATGACTGCGGGCAAGGCCCCCCACATAAATGCAATTGCCAACAGCCACAATGGCTCCCGCTCGTACCGATCGGCCCAGTAAAAAAGTAGAGCGTAGAGAAACGTCGGTACGATAGCGGCAATCAGGCTGATCAGCAATGCGGTTATCATGTGCGGTTGACTCCGGTCATGATTTTCTTGCGGCCAATTTTTTGCGCCTCCTTCTTCTGCTCGGCTCGCGCGTTTTCGGATCCAGCCAGCAGTTCGGGCCAAAGGAAGAAGCTAACGACGCCGATTAGGATGCCCATCCACAGCGTGCAGAAGCGGATCAAGAGCGCGGCCGCGGTAGCAAGGGGCAGACTCAACGCCAACAGTTGTGTGCTAAGCGCAACCAGGCTGCCTTCCACGCCACCCATCCCGCCCGGCATAGCAAAGACCGCACCGATAACCACGCTAATCGAAAAGATGAAGATCGCAATCATTAAATTTTCAGCAGTAAACGGCAAGCCAAAGCCATACAGCACGACAAGGTAGGCAATTGCTTCAGCCGCCCAGCTAATTACCCCGATAGTTAGCGAAATCAGCAAGTTGCGCGGGCGAAAGATAGTGTAGCTGCTCTCGTAGAATTCGTACAGGCTGCTCGCAAGTTTTTTGATACCGGGCAGCGATTCGCCAATTTTGAGCAGCCTCATGGAGAGTGAACGCGATTGTATGACGGCTACAAAGAGTAGGAAGCCACAGAAGACGACTGCTGCAATTCCACGGGCCAATGGATTGGGAAAAGCAATTAACCCTACGCTAGCCAGCAGCAACATGGCAATGCCGTCGGTTAGCCGTTCGGCTAATATAATTGGCGCGGTGATGCCCATCGGCACGCCGGTGATGTTCTTGACCATGTAGCTTTTGAGAAATTCGCCCGCTTTGCCCGGCGTCATGACCATTAACATACCCACGCCAAAAACGCGCCCGCTGTCGTACCGCGAGATCGGCACGTCGAGCAGGTCCAGATACCAGTGCCATTTCAACATGCGCAATCCATAGTTGACCAGCGTTAGTCCTACGACAACGGGTAGCAGAATCCACGGCCAGCTTTGTAGCTCTTGCAGCAATTTTTGAAAGTCGCTAAAAAGCACAAAAATGATATAGATTATCAGGCCAATCATGATCGACCAGATTAGTTTTTTGCGTAAGTCAGAACTCATAAGCGGTATTTGGGGCGTTCTTTGGGTTTGGGTGAAGCTTGCTACAGGAACTGTGTTATTACAGTGCCAGTTAATTATACTTGCGAAATAGGGGATTCGGAATTTTTGTTCCTGTGCATATGAATTTTAGCGCAGCCGCGGCATGACCTCTTCGACAAACTGTTGCAACCCATCCTGTTGCGGAAAGTCATTCAGACGGACGATCAAGTAGGTGACGCCTAGATCAACATACTGTTGCAGATAGTTAGCCACAGCGTCTGCTGTACCCACAACGGGGTTATTGTCATAAGGGGATTCTGCCGCAATCTTGCGCGCTACGGCCTCCGTGGTAGCGAGTGATATAGACTCGCATGACCACGTTTTGATGATCTCATCATAATCTCGACCAACCGCATCACAATGGCCGCGCAGCACCTCTAGCTTGTGCTTGTACTCATCGTAGCTGTGCCCGGGTATATTCCACATATCCGCATGTTTTGCCACGACTCGCAACGTCAACTGTTCGCCACCGCCGCCCACCAAAATCGGCGGCATCGGATCGGGCCGCGGCTCGCAGTAGGCATCCTCGATCCGATAATACTTTCCCTCGTAGCTGGCAGGCGACTCGGTCCACATTGCGCGCACAATCTCGATGGTTTCTTCCATCTGGGCAATACGAATCGCGGGTTTAGGATATTCCCAGTTGTGCGATCGATATTCCGGCTCCATCCAACCTGCACCGATCCCAAAGATGAAGCGGCCTTCGGTCAACCATTGCATGTTGGCAACGGTTTTTGCCAGTAGCGCGGGATTGCGGTAGGACTGACAGAGCACGCTCGTCCCAAAATCCAACTTGGGGTACAGCGCCGCAAAGTGAGAAATTGTCGACAAACATTCCACATAGGGCGTGTCATTAGGTTGCCACACGGCCCACGGCATAACGTGGTCGTCTACCCAGACAGAGTCGAAGTGATCCTGCACATAATCGAGCGTCTCGTGCAGTTGCGTGCGAAATGCACCGGCGTCGCTACCGTCAACGGGAAAAGAGTGTAGATGCCAGCCAAATTTTAGGGTTGTCATAGAATTCTCCTTCGATGTTAGGTATTGAGAAAATAGACTTTAATGCATGTTCACCTATTTTGGCTATCTGTCCAGTAAGCACGCTTTTATGCGGCTGCGTTCCCAATGATTCTGGCTCCGAACCCGCATGAAGGCGTGCTTACTGCTCACTTTGGATAAGTCTTTTCTTGCTAGGTGAACTGTTACAGACTCTATTTATTATCATACTATCTAATTTTAGCATAAATAAAACAGCCCAGACTCACAGTGAGTCTGGGCTGTTTTATTTACATTTTTATTTTCAAATCGAGTGGCTATCCTGATCAGCCTAAAACGGAATATCTTCCTCGCTCAGGTCAGGTTCCGAGCCAGATGGTGCAGGTGCGGAAGACGAGGAATTATCTCCAGAAGCGCCGCCACTCATTCCGCCACCCATATCGCCATCCTCGCCACGCGCGCCAAGGAATTTCACAATTTGGGCCGTTACCTCTAGCGAAGCACGTTGATTGCCGTCTCGGTCGGTATAGGCGCGAGCTTCTTCAACTTCGCCGACGACCATCACGCGTCGGCCTTTGGTTAAATACTGGCTCACAATTTCAGCCTGCTTGCGCCAAGTTGTTACGCGGAACCACGTTGTCTTATCTTGGCGTTGACCATCCTGCCCCGTCCAACTTTTGTTTACGGCCAAGCTAAAACTGGATACAGGCACACCACTCGGGGTGTACCTCATTTCTGGGTCGGTGCCAAGGTTGCCGATGAGCGTAATTTGTTGATACATTTGGTTATGTCTCCTTAATTTCTAAACGGTTTACTAAAGTCGTATATGTATCAATATACTATAAATTAAATAATGTGAACGACCAATATCGCCTCTCGCACATTTTCACTAAATGTCTCAGTAGATCTTAATCCAAAACAAATTGTTTGTCAACTATTTCACCACCAAAAAAGAACATATGTTTTTCGATTTATTCCTATAGAATTACGAGTCCCACATTAGAATTACGAAAAATGAATCGTACAACAGATTTATTCCTATAAAAGCTCATTCTTAGCATTGGACGAACCGATTAACTCATGAGATAATAAATTCACTGTCACCCCTCAGCAGAGTTCTCCCTAATTGTTAGATAAGGTTTGAGAGAAACGTATCAGCAAAATATGAACACCCACGGGAAGACCCGATTATGACAAGTCATGCTGCACCAATCCTCCCCCCGCCCATATCGCTTTCAGAAATTCAGCAAAGAATACAAGATCTTCAAGTAGATGGTTGGTTGATTTATGATTTCCGCGGGCAAAACCCAATCGCGCTGCACGTAGCCGGTTTACAGGGAAGTGGATCGCGACGCTGGTTTCTGTGGATTCCAAAAAGCGGTACGCCAACGTGGTTGATCCACGCAATAGAGGGCAGCACCTTCAATCATGTGACACCCGAACTGATTGGCCCGATCCACAAATATGTTAGCTGGGAAGAATTAGATGGCAATCTCGCGCAAATTGTAGGCAAAAACAGCAGCCTTCGCATTGCCATGGAGTACAGCCCCAACTGCGCCATTCCGTACGTCAGCAAGATCGACGCCGGGATCAAAGAGGTTGTCGAACGGGCCACCGATGCAGAAGTAGTCAGCAGCGCCGACTTGGTGCAATATGCGCAAGCGGTGCTCAGCGACAGTCAGATCGACAGCCACCGCGCGGCCGCGGCCAAATGTCTAGAAGCTAAAGAGCTGGCGTGCGACTTTATCCGCGACTCGCTGCTGGCTGGCAAAGAAATCAGCGAATATGACGTGCAGTCGGTCATTATGAATCACTTTAGAAGCTACAACATGGCATTGAGCCATCCGGCGATAGTCTCGGTCAACGCACATGCCGCTGACCCCCACTACGCCCCGACCTCCACGCGGCATTCCCCTGTGCGCCGCGGAGACATGATTCTGATGGACATTTTCACACGCGACGAAAGTAGCCCGCACGGTTGTTTCGGGGACATCACATGGACTGCGTTTTGTGGCGAGGAGACTCCTGCCGCAGTGACCGATGTCTTCAACGTAGTCGCCGCCGGGCGCGATGCAGCGATTGCGGCCGTGACCGCTGCCATGGACGCGGGCGAAGTGATCCATGGGTACGAGGTGGATGACGCCTGCCGCAACGTAATCATCGACGCGGGCTATGGTGACTATATATTACATCGCACCGGTCACAGCTTGGGGCCAGCGGTCCATTGGAATGGTGTCAACATCGACAATCTCGAAACGCAGGATCGGCGCAGCCTGATTCCAGGCGTTATGTTTACAATCGAGCCGGGCGTTTACATTCCCGACTTCAAGATTAGCGACACAGCGATTGGTCTTGGCATCCGCAGCGAGGTCAACTGTTTGATGCACGCAGATCGGGTCGAGGTGACGACATTGCCGCTACAAACGGATGTGCGAGCGCTGTTGGCGTAAAAATTTGTTCCACGCTCCGCGTGGAATGCAAAACCAGCCGCTTCGCGTTCGAGGGCGCGGAGCGCCCAAGATGGACTTCCCACGCAGAGCGTAGGAACTAGAAAGCAAAATGTAGGTGCGATTTCTATATCGCACATTCGCTATCAGCCCCGTGGCATTCGATGATTACTCATAAGTCTCAAACAGAAGAACCGAGCATCTGAAGGTACACGCAGTTGCATGGGCACAACTCGTGTGCGACGCTCTGGTTTGCAATTTCAGGGACGCTCATTCTCACGGAGACCAGTGCGATGCACACTTTCTCACGGGATAGAAGGGGCTAGCGTGCGCAATTCGTTCCACACTTTATATGGACAGCAAAGCAGGAACATATCTAACATGACTACGACTACAAAACCAAAATGTACTGATTGTGAGCGTTTGACGGTACGACAACACCCCATACTAAACATTCCGTTATGCTCAGCCTGCCAGCGGGGATAAGTATTTCTATTCCAAAGCCTAAAATTTATGTGCCGGAAAACTATTAGCTTGATATTTGCTTTCCCCCCTGCTTAAGCCCAAACCATGACCACCCACTTGCGAGGTACCAAATGAAGAATCGACAAGAACAGCAAATTGCTGATGCGATGACAACAGCCGATCTCTGGAAATTGATGAGACGGCGCGTGCCGCCAATTGTGTCGGAGTACTTTCGCGGTGGGGCCGACTCGGAAACAACATTGCGGGCAAACGTACGCGCGTTCCAGCAGGAGATGACGACTGCCTATGGCGCGCTGAGCTTTCCATCGATCGACATGAGCACCACCGTTATTGATCATCAGTTAGAGGTGCCTTGGTTTATTGCACCAGTTGGCAGTTTGCGGCTGCTTTACCCTATGGCCGATGCTGTCGCCGCGCGGGTGGCAGGCGAATTTGGCACGGTGATGGCGCAATCTACGCTATCCGGAACACCTGTAGAAGATGTAACCGCAGCATCGACGCGCGAATGCTGGTATCAGCTTTATCTATGCGGCGGGCGCGAAACAGCATTACGCGGGATTGAGCGGGCCAAGCAGGCAGGGTTCACCGCGCTAATCTTGACGATCGATACGGGCGTATCTGGTAACCGTGCGGCACATGCAAAGATGAAGCCGATGGCGGTCTCCGCACCGTTCAGTGGTCTCAACATGAGCGAGCGGGTCGCGCTTGCTATGCGCAAATTATCGGTTGCGCCACAGATGCTGCCGCGTCTGCCATGGCTTATGGATAACGTCAGTGATGGTGGCTTAATGCAATTTGTCAACGTGGTGGACAACGAAGGGCTGCCGATGCCCTATGCTGATATCGGCACGCAGCTCGCCGCGTCCGCCGTAACGTGGGACGACTTGGCATGGATCAAAGAGGCGTGGGGCAATGACAGACCGCTGATTGTCAAAGGCGTGCATTGTGCCTACGATGCGCGCAAGGCCGAAGAGATGGGGGCAGCCGCCGTTGTTTGGTCCAATCACGGTGGTCGACAGCAGGATCGGGTCCCGCCCACGCTGCACATGGTGGCACACGAAATGCCTCAAGTTGGCGACACGCAGCTCGACTTTATGATGGATGGCGGTATTCGCAATGGGGCCGATGTGCTGATTGCGCTTTCATATGGCGTGAAGGCAGTTGGCATTGGGCGGGTGACGGCAGCCGGAATCGGTGCAGGGGGGCACGCTGGACTCACTCGTGCATTCGAGATCCTGAAGTCGGAGCTAGATCGTGCGATGCGGCTCGTTGGTGTGCAAAACGTGGAAGAGATTCGCGAGCGCGGTGCGGAGATTCGTCGCGAAAGCCATTTATACGATGATAGTCACTTGCCAGAGATCGTTTTTTAAAATTGAGGTTATAGTGAAGAAGAAACAATACCATTCCCCGCCGCGACGAGTGGCCCTTTTTGCCACGTGTATGGTAGATATGATGTATCCCGAGGTGGGGATGGCGACGGTTGAATTGCTTGAGCGCCATGGCATTGAGGTGATTTTCCCCATGGAGCAAACCTGTTGCGGACAGCCCGCGTTTAATGCCGGTTTCCGTAATGAGACGCGGCAGTTGGCCGAACGCTTTATCGAAATCTTCGAGCCGTTGGTGCGCCTTGGCGAGATCGAGGCGATTGTGGTGCCAAGCGGTAGCTGCGCAACGATGACGAGCCACTTCTACCCCACATTATTTGAGGGTGGCGCATCCAAAGAGATTCTGCGCAAGGCAGAGTTGCTGTCGTCTGTCACCTTTGAGCTGACCGAATTTTTGGTCGACGTACTTGGGGTGACGCACACGAACTCGCGTTTGCCAGCCAAAGTAGCCTATCACGCGTGCTGCCATTTACTACGCGAATTACACGTCGATGAGCAACCGCGCACGCTCTTGAATAATGTTACAGATCTTGAGGTGATTGAGTTGGAAGAGTCGGATGAATGCTGCGGCTTTGGGGGCCTCTTTGCGGTCAAAAACGCGGGGATCAGCACGGCAATGGGTGATCGAAAAGTGGTGGATGTGATGAAGAGTGGTGCGGACATGGTGGCGATGTGCGACGTTAGCTGCATGACACACATCAACGGTCTTATGGACAAAGCGGGTGGGCAGAGTCGCGCGGTCCATATCGCAGAAGTGCTGAATGCGCAGGTCTCTATCACGGTGAAGGATGCAGGTGCAATGCCGGAAAGCTCCGCCAGCCTTTCTCAGAAGAAGGTGAAAGAAGAGAAAGTTGTGCAGAAGCCGAGGCGGTGGCAGGAATAAGGCGAAGGATTAGGCTGAGGTCTTGATAGAAAATTGGTGCGGCGATGACGTGTCGTATGGTTGGCGTTACTTTCGTAACACAAAATAATCACTGAATACTAAAATTGCTGAATACCAAATAGACAGAGAATCTCTATGGCAAAGACGACAAAACAACATCAGCCAGTGACGAATTATAGTATTGATTTTTATGCGCCTTTTGATCAGCGAGTGGAACGGTCGTTGAATGATAAATATTTGCGTACGGCGGTTGGGCGCACGGTCGATAAGATGTCGGATGGGCGCATGGCGAAGATGGGCGAGGTTGATGGCGAGCTTTTGCGCACGCAGACGCGCCAAATGAAGGAGTACGTGCTGCGCAATTTACCGCAGTTGCTAGAGTCGTTTGAAGAGAATCTGACGGCGAATGGTGGGCACGTGCATTGGGCGCGTGATGCAGCCGAGGCAAACGCGATTATCCAGCAGCTTGCGCGCGAGAATAAGGTCAAAACTGTGGTCAAGTCCAAGTCGATGGCAACCGAAGAAATTCACTTAAATCAGGCGCTCGAAGCGATGGGGATTCCGGTGGTAGAGACGGATTTGGGCGAATATATTATTCAGCTCGACAATGAGCCGCCAAGCCATATTGTGATGCCCGTGATCCACAAGCGGCTGGAAGAGATTAGCCAGATTTTTCAGGATAAGTTGGACATGCCGCCAACCTTTGACCCGGCGATTATGTGTTCGGCGGCTCGGCACAAGATGCGGGCCGATTTTATGCAGGCCGATATGGGGATCAGCGGCTGTAATTTCGCAATTGCCGAGACGGGAACGGTTTGCATTTGTACAAATGAGGGCAACGGGCGCTTGACGTCGACGATGCCGCGTTTGTATGTAGCGGTGATGGGAATCGAGAAGATTGTGCCGACGATTGAGGACGCGTTTTTGCAATATCAGGCGCTCTGTCGATCCGCAACGGGGCAGCGCATGACGGTCTATATGTCGATGACAAATGGGCCGCGCAAAGCGCATGACATTGACGGGCCAGAAGAGTTCCACGTGGTGCTCATCGACAATGGCCGGAGCAAGATGCTGGCCGATGGCTATGGCGAAGCGCTGCTATGTATTCGCTGCGGCGCTTGCTTGAACGTTTGCCCGGTGTACCGCGAGATCGGCGGCCACGCGTATGGCAGTACGTACAGCGGACCCATCGGCGCGGTGATCAGCCCGCTGCTGCCCATGCACGTGACGGATGCGGGCAAGCTGCCACACGCCAGCACGCTTTGCGGGGCGTGTAAAGATGCGTGCCCGGTTAAGATTGATCTGCCGAAGCTGCTGCTCGATCTGCGGGCAGATGATGTGGCGGCGGGCAATACGCCATTTTTTGAGAAGCAGGCTATCAAGGGCTTTGTCAATGCGATGAGCTCGCGCAAGAAATATGAACAGGCGGGCAAGATGGCCAGCATTGCCAGCCAAATGATGACCGGCTTTGGGGGGGGCAATCTCCGTTTTGCGCCACCGCCACTTTCGGGCTGGACAGAAAGCCGCACGCTGCCCCCCTTTGCCAAGCGCAGCTTTCGCGAGCAGTGGAAAGAACGGGTGAAGGCTCGACATGCGCAAGCCGCTCGCAAATTATCGGCTCATAACTTGACGAAAGGAGGCAGCGACTGATGAGCGCACGCGATGAAATTCTCAGCAGCGTGAAGGGGACATTAGCGCGTCACGATCTGTGGTTTCCGCCGCACGATGCTAGACCATTAACGCGGGCCGAGCGCATGACGGTTACAAGTGGACCGACCGCGCCGATTGATTTGGCGAATCGATTTGGCAAGGAGCTAGCGGCGCTGCACGGTAGCTATGAGGTCGTTTCAACTGTGCCGGGCGCGCGCATGGCGTGCGTCAATCGCATCATGTCTTGGATTGATGAGGAAAAGAGCGAGCGCAAGGGCATGGCGCTGAATACGGGCCAAGAGATGGAGCTGCTTGGCTGGCGTGCGGAGAATCTGGCTCTGGACGGAATTGACGAAGGGCTAAAGGCGGTGGGGCTGCGCTTGATTACGCCGGAGTCGGTCGATACGGTGGAGGATCGCGACGCAGTGCGATTGATCCGCTATGGGATTACGGGGGTCGAGGCTGCGTTTGCGTCGACGGGATCGATGATCATGGCGTCGTCCGAACCGGGCGCAAATCGCATTGCCAGCTTGCTACCGTTCCGCCACTTGGCGCTGATCCCATTTAGCAAATTGTATCCAACTGCCGAGGCGTGGATGGCCGAGTTGCGGCAGTTTGGCAATTTTGCCGAGTGGATCCGCACACATGCCAACCTAAGTTTGATTACGGGGCCGAGCAAGTCGGCGGATCTGGAGGGCAATTTGACGTTGGGTGTGCATGGCCCAAAGTTTGTACACGCAATTTTGTTCGATGACATTGGTGGGCTAGGCACCGCTAGGCCGTGGGACACGGATGATTTAAGCGATGAGGAATACAATCGGTGAGACTGTCCCTGATTTGGGAATGACAACGAAGTATCAAAGTGTACGCTAGCTAGATTAGCCACTAGATTAACCACTAAATCAACCATTAGATTAGCCAATAGAAAAAGAGGGTAGCTGATGTGCGGTCAGCTACCCTCTTTTTTTCGAACAGTTCAACAAAGGAGAAAAACATGACAGAATATGAGGTTCTGTGGCTAAAGTGTACCACGGGCGCTTGCGGTTGTAGCTGTTGATTGCCTGTCAATGTATAGCTTCGGATGCATTCTGCGAATCTGTTAAAATAGTAGCTAAAGTTTCTCCAACCATCTACCTGTTCCAAAACAATATGACAAACACCCATTCACCCCCACTCATCCGAACCGTAAATGAGAACGACATTCCTACGATTACGGCCATCTTTGCGATTGAAGTTTTGCACGGCACGGCGTCGTGGTCGTACGAGCCGCCGACCGAAGCAGAGATGCGGACAAAAATGCAGGGTCTGCTAGAGCAAGGCTATCCATTTTTAGTTGCGGAGGTGGATAGTCGCGTTGCGGGATATGCGTATGCCAGCGCGTTTCGCCCGCGTGAGGGCTATCGATTTTTGGTGGAAGATTCGATCTACGTGGCGGCAGATTTTCGCGGGCGCGGCATTGCCAAACTGTTGATGCAGACGCTTATCGAGCAGTGTACGGCGCTCGGCTATCGCCAGATGATCGCGGTGATTGGCGACAGCGCAAACGAGCCGTCGATTGCGCTGCACCGTCAATTGGGGTTTGAGCAGGTTGGTCTGCTGCCGAACGTTGGCTACAAGTTTGATCGCTGGCTCGACTCGGTGTTGATGCAGCGGGCGTTGGGGTAAAGAGAGTGAGTGAATAGAGATTACACCACAAACCCACCCAGTTTCGTCTCCAAATATTCCATAATGCCCTCGCGTGCGCCTTCGCGCCCGAGGCCACTCTCTTTCATGCCGCCAAATGGTGCGGCCGCGCTGGTCGGGTTGATGTCGTTGATGCCAATGATGCCGAAGTTGAGCCTTTCGAAAGTACGCATGGCTTTAGAGAGGTTCTGCGTGTAAATGTATGCGGCTAGCCCATAGTGGGTGTCGTTGGCCATGGCGAGGATATCGTCATCGTCATCGAATGGCACAATTGCCGCCACAGGACCAAATGTTTCTTCGCGGTAGATCAGCATCTCGGGCGTGACGCCGCTGAGCAGCGTTGGCGCGTAGAAGTGACCGGCGTCGAGCCCGTTTTCGGTGAGACGGGATCCGCCGCAGTGGAGGGTTGCGCCCTGTTTTACGGCTTCGCGCACCTGCGTGTCGACTTTGCTGACTGCGGCTTCGTTGACGAGCGGGCCAATCGCGATGCCGTCGTCCATGCCGTTGCCCGCGACCATTTTGGCGACGCGCTGGTTAAAGGTTTCGATGAACGAATCCATAATGTTGCGATGCACAAAGATGCGGTTGGGGCTGATGCACGCCTGTCCAGTGTTGAGGAATTTAACGAGCGATGCGCCCTTAGCCGCATGGATGGGATCGGCATCTTCGAAGACAATAAAGGGTGCGTGGCCGCCTAGCTCCATAGAGATGCGTTTGAGCTGTGGTGCGGCATCTTGCGCCAATTTTTTTCCCACTGCCGTCGAACCCGTAAAGGTGATTTTTTTGACAAGTGGGTTGATACAAAAAGCCTCGCCGATGGGCTTTGGATCCGCAGCGGTTACTAGATTGGCAACCCCCACAGGCACCCCCGCTTCTTCTAATATTCCAAAGATGGCAATCGCGCAGAGTGGGGTTGCCTCGGCAGGTTTGAGGACGATGGTGCAGCCGGCGGCGAGTGCAGGCGCGACTTTACGCGTGATCATGGAGATGGGGTAGTTCCACGGGGTGACGGCAGCGACGACGCCCACAGGTTGATAGTGGACGATGAAGCGTTGGTTGGCGCGGGCCGAGGGGATGGTTTCGCCATAGACGCGTTTGGCTTCTTCGGCAAACCAGAGTAGGAAATCCGCGGCGTATTGCACTTCGTTGCGGGCGGCTTTGAGCGGCTTGCCCTGTTCGCGCGTCATCAGTTGGGCCAGCTCTTCTTTGCAGTCGACCATGAGTTGATAGGCGCGATAGAGGATGGCCGAGCGTTCGTACGCAGTGGTTTTGGACCACGTGGCAAAGGCGGCGTGCGCGGCGTCGATGGCGGCGTTGGCTTCGGCGGTTCCGCCGTCGGCGACTTGGCCGATCTCTTCGCCCGTGGCTGGGTTTGTGACGGCAAAGGTGCCTGCCGTTCTGATCCATTCTCCGTTGATGTACATGTTCCTCTCGCAGTGTGCTAATGTATTGAGTGTTTGAAATTAACTAGTTCTATCGGATTTGGTGGGGACGTCCAAATAGTTAGTGGTGAGTTCGTAAGGGTATGGTATATCGTGCCCAAGATTGATGCTCCCTTTAACCATAATGGGTACGATATATTCCTACAGGTTTGGATCATTTTTTTTGAACCGTTGATATCCCACCAAATCTGACAGCATCAGGAAATTAAGCAGTTCACAATTCTGCAGAGAAGGCGTTCTCTTACACCGAATCTTACAGGTACGATGCCGTATTAGAAATGCTCGGTCCGCAGGATAATCGACTTTTGTGAATTACTTAAATATAATTCTATATGGTTTATTGAGTATGTTCTCACTTTTGTCCCCTACTTCGAAAACGCGCCCTCATTGACCGCTTCCAGTCGTGCCTCTTCCAATCCTGCCAGTAATGAATCGATATCAAAACTATCTTGCCCGACCGTCTCAAGGAACGTTCGTATTGTCGACACGATATTCCCTTGCACGGTGGATGGGCTGCTCCAAAAATATTGTGACGTTACAAAGTCCGCACTCTCGACAATCGATATGCCGCGCAGCGCCTCATCCGAGAAATCGTCCTGAATAATATCATCATTCACCGGGATAAATATAGGCTGATTGCTCTCTGGCTGAAAGAGTATTTCTTGCACGTCAGCCGAACTCATATGCGCAACCAATTCCATCGCCTCTAAACGATTGGGCGCATCCATTGGAATAATATAGCCAATCGACGTCACGACCTCACCCTGGTTTAAAGTTGGGTCGATAATCGGAAACCGAAAGAACTTTAGCTCAGCCTGAAAGAGGGCGGGCAGCTCGGCTATGGCGATTGGCGTCGAGAGGATCATCGCAGCCTTATTGCGTCCCAACGTTCCATTGTCCCCGCGAATTAGTGCGTTTAAGCTGGCAATGGAGCTTATTGAAGTGGCGTTGTCGATAAAGTATTCATTTTCAAAAAGCGTTTGCCACAGCTCAAAGACCTGACGCACGCGTGAATCATCGTAGCGCTCTTCGCCACGCACAAGGCTGCGATGGAACTCGGCACCATTCAGTCGCAAGTTGAGGTAGTCGAGCCAAAGCGATGCCGTAACTGGATCCTGCCCAGTGATGGAAAAGGGCGTTTCGCCACCAGCCAACAGCTGATCCGCAATGCTCATTAGCTCGTCCCACGTTTGGGGTGGTTGTAAACCAAACTGATCGAAAAGTTCGACATTATAGTAGATGCCCGCCCAGGTGTAGCCGGTTGGCACAAAGTACTGTTTGCCATTTACTTCAGAGAGCGCGCGAAAGCGCTCCGGGTACGATTCGAGCAGGCCCGATTGCGTCCACAGATCGGTCAGATCCATGAGCAGATTTTGGCTTGAAGCCGAGGCCAGAATATTGCTTGGCCCCATGCCCATAATGTCTGGCGGCGTGGCATTCAACAAATAATCAGGGGGATTTTGGCTATAGCCGCTACGCTCAATTGTAATGTGTGGATTGGCCGCAACGTATTGATCAATTGCTACCTTCTCGCCATTCGATTGATCGATCAAAGTGATCATGTTGAGTGTAACCGGCTCAGCCACAACAGTTGGTTCATCTTCGCGGCCACATGCAATCAGCAACAAACTCAAGGCAAACGGGAAGATAAATATAGCGAGTAATCGTCTCATTGGGTGGGTCACCTGTTAAAAATTTTATCTGCTAAATATGTATTTTTTAAAGAAACGCTACATTACGAAATGACTCCAGAATCTGATCAATTACCTTCGTTGTCCGTGCGGCGCTTTTGCCATCGCTCGGACAGCGCCCATCACCATTCATCTCATCCACAATTGTTTGGATAAAGGGCTGCTGCACGTGTGCTGGAAACGGCTCGCCAAAAGATTCCGTCTTCCCATTTCGTTCAATGATAGCTGGCGTATCGTCAAAACTCGAAAAGGTGATTGTGCCTTTCGTGCCATATAGAATCGTCCGGTCAAGTTTTTGTGCTTGGCTGGTAAAGCTCCAAGCGCCGCTGCCGACCGCACCATTCCCGAGCGTAAACGTTGCCGTCACGTTATCCTCAGCAGCGTAGATTGGATTGGTGTTGATGGCACACCCCGACACAGCCAAAATTGGTCCAAAAAAATAATCCAGAATGTCCAGTGTGTGCGAACCCATATCCACAAAGCGCCCACCGCCGCCAATGGACGGGTCAAAGCGCCACGGCACGTCGTCTGCATTGCCCACAAATGGCGGAAACTGCAAGCGCACGTCAACCATATGTACATCGCCAATCTCGTTGGCATCTAGCAGCTCTTTGATTTTGACAAATTTATCCAAGGAGCGCCGATAATAAGCCACCCATAGCGGCACACCAACGGTTCCGCAAGCCGCGATCATCTCTTCGCATTCAGCCAGCGTCATTGCCATCGGCTTTTCGCAATAAACTGGCTTGCTCGCGGCGGCAACCGCTAGCGTGTATTCCTTATGTACGTGCGGCGGCGTCGCAATGTAGACAGCATCCACCTCCGGATCGTTGATCAACGCTTGTGCGTCGTCATACCAGCGCGGCACATTATGGCGCTCGGCATAATCGCGCGCTAGATCACCGTTACGCCGCATCACCGCCACAAGTTCCGAATTATTCGCCTGTTGAAAGCCCGGCCCGCTCTTTACTTCCGTCACATCACCAGTGCCAATAATGCCCCAACGAATTGTTTTCATAACACTATCCTAAATTTTGATTTTGTAAACAAGTTTATTGACAGGGCTAGGCTGATCGTCAACCGCGACGCGCGGCATGTGAACATCCTGCGGCATAAAGATCGTAAACGATCCGGCGGGGACGGTTGCATATTGCCCCTCACCTTTTAGAAAGTAGACGTCATTCTCATCGTCGTACGGAATGTTTGTCTCAAAATCAGCCAGCTTGCCGTAGCCCATCTGCTCGATGCCGTCGATCATATATTGAATGTCGCAATAATTGTGGTGCGCTTCCCACTTTAGCTCGGCCCGCGGAAACGAATCGTATGCTTGAACCTGTAAGACGACATCATCGCCATCGATTTGATGAACGCCAACGGGCAATTCCCTCCACGCATTGCTCTGCAAATGTTGAATCCCAGCCGCAAATCGACTGCTTAACCTGCTATATTTATCGGCATTATCAATTGTATCAATTATCATCTTCTCTCCAAGTTTGTTGATGGTCAGGGATTTTGGCTCGACAAGGTATAATAGCAAAGTATAATAGCTTGGCTTGCTCAACAATCAGCTATCGACACCAGCTATCGACATCAGCTAGGCGGGACAGTTGAATTATAGTTTGAGAGTCTTACTTTATCAACTCTAGCAAAAGAGAAGGGGAAACAGAAATGACGGCACTATTTGATCTATCCGGCAAAAAGGCACTCATCACAGGCGGCACGCGGGGGCTTGGCCGCGGCATGGCCGAAGGGCTCATTGGCGCGGGGGCCGAGGTGGCAATTTGGGGCATCTCGGATGGCGTCCATGCGATTGCCAACGAGATGGGTGCCATCGCTGTGCAGCGCGATGTCAGCGACCGCGAAGAGTTAAAAACGGGATTCGGCGAAGCTGTCGAAAAATTGGGCGGTCTGGACATATTGATCGTTAATCACGGCATTCAGCGTCGCCATCCAGCCGAAGAGTTTCCAGTTGAAGATTGGGATGCGGTGATTGAAGTCAATCTCACCTCTATGTTTCTGCTCAACCAGCTTGCCGGGCGCATCATGCTCGAACAGGGCAAGGGGAAAATTATCAATGTGGCATCGCTGCTCAGCTTCATTGGCGGGATCACGGTTCCAGCGTATGCCGCGGCCAAGGGAGGTGTCTCTCAGCTGACAATGGCCTTCTCGAACGAGTGGGCAGGCAAGGGCATTAACGTCAACGCGATTGCACCCGGCTATGTGGATACAGACATGAACGAGGCATTGATCAACGACGCGGATCGTAACAAGATGATCATGAGTCGCATTCCGGCCGGTCGATGGGGATCCCCACAGGATATGGCTGGTGCAGCTATTTTTCTCGCGTCCGATGCATCCGATTTTGTCAGCGGCGTTCTGCTGCCAATTGATGGTGGGTGGCTTGCTCGGTAGCGAGACCTTGTGGCTTCTGCCACATTTTGGGTCTGTTCAGCCATGCCGTACAGCCCTAAAAATGACAGGATGATAAGATAAATTAATCAATATTGTTTCTGCTGTCTTTTTTGGCGTATAGTCCAACCAGATCGTACAGCCCTTATTTCATGACAAGATGACATTTGTCCAGTGCAATAATTGCACTGGACAAATGTCATCTTGTCGCTTTTTGTCATCTTGTCCGCAGTTTCACCATCTCAGTGCCTCGAACATCCACCTAGGCTCCACCTTCTGTATTTCGACCTCGTCATTGTGCTCAGTCAGACCACAGTCACTATAACTTTTGATACAATTTCGCCAGCGCGTCGCAATGGGTGTCACGTTCATCTCTTTGATCTTCATTTAAAATCTTCTTTTTGTTATGAGTTGAAGCATGGATTGAAGTTCATGATTATGTGTAATCGGTAAAGTTTATCCGATTACACATAAATTTTCCATCGCCATAAATGTGTTCCAGTTCTTGCCGCAAATTTGATTTCAGACTATAGTTTTATCTATCTTCGAAAACGTTTTCGTAAATCTAATTACCTACTTCTTTCACCCAACAAGAACATTGCTGAGGTGCTGGCGTGGCGACACTTAAATTCCATACAGTAAGAGAGCCTTTATGATGATCGAACTAAACCAATCGAATAAAAAGCTAGTCTGGGCTTTTTGGCAACAGCTGGAGAACGCCGGGCCTGCTCAGGTTGAAAAAGTGGCACAATCAGCGATGAGTGACAACGTTATTTGGCACGGCCCGGCTCCCATTAATCGCTTAGATGGCGTGGCCGCATTTGATGCTAGTTTTTGGCAGCCGCTGCTACGCTCGTTCCCAGACCTTAAACGGCAGACGCACATTTTTTGCGGTGGTGAATCCAACGGTCGTATTGATGGAAATATTGCGCTCGATGGCCGAATGTGGGTCAGCGGCACTGGCTATTTGACTGGCACCTTCGCACACGATTATCTGACAATCCCGGCGACAGGTGGCGAAGTCAACATCCGCTGGGGTGAATTTTGCTGCGTAGAGGATGGCAAAATTGTCGAAGTCTATTTCCTGCTCGATCTGATCGACCTGATGCAGCAGGCTGGTTTTCACGTGCTGCCACCAAGCCGTGGGCAAGATGGGATCTATCCACCGCCACGCGCAAATGATGGCATATTGCTGGATGCGCAAGATGAAGCCGAGTCCACCCATAGCCGCAAACATATACGTCAATTTATTTTCGATGGACTCAACGCGTATGATCAATCCGAGTTGGGCAGCATGGGCATGGCAGATTATTTTCATCGTGATGTGAAATGGTACGGCCCCGGCGGTATCGGCGCGTGCCTCAGCTTTCAAGAGTTTGAGGATCTGCACCAGCAGCCGTGGTTGATCGCTTACCCGGATCGGCAAGTTCAAAATTTAGATGCGCTGATTGCAGAGGGCTCCTATAGCGGTGCGCCAGGTTGGGCAGGTGTCAAAGCAACGCACACTGGACCCTATCTCAACTGCCCCGCGACCGGAAAAACGATTGAGTTTAACGGACTAGATTGGTGGAAACGAGAGGGCGAAGTGTATGTCGAGAATTGGGTATTTGTGGATATGATTCATCTCTTTCGTCAGTTTGGAGTTGATCTCTTTGAGCGCCTAGCCGCACAAGTGGCAGAGAGGGTGGATGCTTAAGTCAGCTCCCTTCAAGCCGGTTCAATGGAAGAGGTTGCCGCGCGACTTTGCGGTCATTCAGGTTGGCTTTGCGCTATTTGGGCTGTCAATCGCCATATTGATCCAAGCCAATTTAGGGGCCAGCCCGTGGGTCATGTTGACCGTTGCGCTGGCCGACATTTTCGGATTAACGCCGGGCACAATCACCGTGCTCACAGGCATTGTCGTTTTGGTCATAGCGCTCCTCATGCAAGAGCGCATCGGCTGGGGAACATTAGGCAATATCCTTTTTATCGGTCCGTGGGTCGATCTTTTTTTGTGGATCATTCCCCCCATAACCGCTAACCTACCATTACAAATCGCAATGCTGCTCTCATCGATCATCATCTTGGCGTTGGGCAGCGCAATTTATATTGGGGTCAATGCGGGCGCAGGGCCGCGAGACAGCCTCATGCTGGCGATTGAGCGCAACAGTCGGTTAACGCTTGGTCAAGCGCGCAGCGGGATCGAGCTGCTCGTTTTCATTATCGCATGGCTGCTCGGTGGCCCGTTTGGCATTGGCACGATAGTGGTCGCACTACTGATCGGCCCGGCGGTTCAGTGGAGCTTTGAGGTATTAAAGGTCGATACAGGTAGATAAGTAAGCGAATAAAAAGTATTATCCCATATGCAGTTTAAGTAGGCAGGACAAAAGCATGAGCAACTATCAAGAAGCAAAATCCGTTGTGCGCAATTACTTTGATGCAATGGAAAACGCCACGCCCGATACGGTTGGCGATATCCTCGCGGCGCACGTCAGCGACAGCTATGATTGGCGTGGCGTCTATCCTTTCCGCGAGCAGCAGGGTGTAGATGCAGTCGCCGAAATTTTTTGGCAGCCGCTGCTACAATCGATCACCCGAATGCAGCGCCGTCAGGATATCTTTATCGGCGGCATCAACGACATAGGCGAAGGAACATGGGTGATGAGCATGGGCCATTTTATGGGTCTTTTCGATGCAGATTGGCTGGGGATCCCGCGCACGCGCCAAATGGTGAATCTGCGCTATGCCGAGTTCAACTGTGTAGAGAATGGCAAAATCACCAAGAGTGGACTCTTCGTTGATCTGATCGGGTTAATGGCTCAGGCGGGTGTTTATCCACTGCCCCCATCGACAGGCGTTTATTTCACCTACCCCGGGCCGCGCACACATGATGGTTTGCTATACGAAGATGCACCGGAGAAAGAAGGAATCGCTACCCTTGCACTCGTCAACGAAATGATCAGCGATCTAAACATATTAAACACAAATGGTGCCATGGGGTGCCCGCCAGAAGTATTGGAAAAAACTTGGTCTAAGGAGATGATCTGGTACGGGCCAGCTGGCATTGGTGCATCGTATACAATTCCGCGCTACCAAGAGCAGCACCAGCTTCCCTTTCGCAACAATTTAGACGACAAGAAGTTCAACGGTCACGTTTGCCGCTTTGCCGAGGGCAATTTCGCCTGCTTCTTTGGCTGGCCCAATCTCTCCAATCGGCCTATTGGCGGCTTTCTGGGCTTGCCCGCCAGCAACAATGCGGAGATGCAGGTGGTCGATGTCTATCGCCGCGAAGGGGACAAGCTGGCCGAAAATTGGGTGCTGCTTGATCTACCTTGGTGGCTCAAACAACAGGGGCTGGACATACTGGATCGCACGCAGAAAATCATGAATTCGGAGTTGTAATTAAATGTCCACACTTCAAAAATTCTTCGAAAACCTACTTGTTATCGAGACGGCAACCATCCTAGCTGGCCCATCGGTGGGCATGTTTCTGGCCGAGCTTGGCGCAACCGTCATCAAAATCGAAAACGCAAAAATAGGTGGCGACACAACCCGCTCATGGAAGCTCAAGAGTGAAGACCCAGAGAGTGATATTTCGGCCTATTTCACATCGGTCAACTGGGGTAAACAATCGATCGCGCTGAACTTAAGCGACCCCACCGACAAGCAGATTCTAACAGCACTGCTCGACAAAGCCGACATCTTTCTGCAAAACTTTCGACCCGATTTGCAAGCGCGCCTCGGACTCACATACGCAGCACTAAGTCAGCGCAACCAAAGGCTAATTTCGGCCCAAATTATCGCTTACGAAGAGCAAGATCCGCGGCCCGGGTTTGATGCCGTTATGCAGGCCGAAACCGGCTTTACCTATCTCAACGGTCAGCCAGACGGCCCGCCAACCAAAATGCCCGTCGCCCTTATCGACGTGCTTGCCGCACACCAGCTCAAAGAAGCGCTCCTGTTAGCGCTAATGGAACGTACCCTAACCGGCCAAGGCAGCGAACTAAAAGCCTCCCTCTTCCAAAGTGGCATCAGCGCGCTTGTTAACCAAGCAGCCAACTATCTAGCCGCCGATTTTGTTCCGGCCCGCATCGGTTCGGATCATCCCAGCATTTCGCCTTACGGCTCCATTTACCAGACAGCCGATTCAGAGCAGATTATTTTGGCTATAGGCACCGATCCACAATTTGTACAGTTGTGCCACATTGTGGGCTGTGCAGAATTGGCAACAGACCCACGCTTTCAAAGCAATGTTCAGCGGGTGGCAAACAACGTAGCGCTGAAGGATCTTTTGGCAGAGCGGATCAAGCTCTACAGCCGCGCAGATCTGCTCACCCAACTAGGCGCGGCCTCGGTCCCCGCGGGTGCTGTGCGCGCAATGGATGATGTCTTTGCCCAGCCCGCCGCACAGGAAATGATCCACCACGGCCAGCTAGCTGATGGGCGCACCATCCGCGGTGTACGTGCCATCAGCTTTGCCATGCCGGTTGGTTTGAGCGCCAAAACGTTGACGCCACCCCCTCGGCTCGATCAAGATCGTGCAGAGATCTTGGCAAGAATCGGGCTGTAGAAAGCTTTAATCATGCGGAACCAACTCACGCATTCGCTTAGCTGTTGCCAGCAAATTCATATCATCCCCAATCGACGCATTATAGCGTAAATGATCCAACCCGATATGCAAATGATAGGTCAACAAACGGCCCGCTACGTCATGTGGATCATAGCCAACCGCGCGCCATCGATCTGCAAGCGCAGCGCGCAACAGTTCCATGTCGAGTTCGGGATACCATGGTGACCAAAACTCAAACCACGCCAGATCATAAAGATGATCCCCATAGCGCGAGCAGCCCCAATCAAAAACGCCAGCAATTTGCCCCTTGTCAACCAATACGTTTCGGTTAATCAGATCTGCGTGAATTAAACAGCGCGGCACAGAATTGCTTACACTTTGCCTAAGTAGCTCCATGCCCCATGCAAAAGTCTCGCTGCCTTCGGGCGACGCAGCCAACACCCTCTGCCAGTCCCCGCCGCGCGGGTTGTCGCTATTCTCCGCAACGGTTAACAAATGTTCAGACCAGCTTGTGTGCGATCCGCTGCCGTCGGCTCCCCAGCCGCCAAAGCCCACCGTATTAGCAATATCGGCCATGCGCATGGCTTCGAGCGCATCCGCAATCTGCGGGACAAGTTCCTGCCAGCCCACGGCATCAACGCTTTCGAGCGGATCGCCATAAACGCGTGTCGCAATCGTATAATATCCAGCATAAGCGCGCCCAATATCCCGCACCTGCGGGATCGGTAACTTGGGGGTAGCGTATCGATACGCCCGCAGATCGGTCTCGAAATCATCCACATAATTGCCAAAACGGATCGCCAGATCCACGCCGCCATGCCGATAGCCAAAACAGCGCGACCATGCACCCTCGCCAATCAACTCAACTTGCAGATCAATTTGCAGAGCATAGTCAGAATCAATCTTGTAATAGTCGGTTAAAAACGCCTGCGCTTCCGCCAAGCCAATACCATTATCTTTGTTCATTGTTGTCTCTATTTGGCCTTGATACTCCTATATTCTTGGATGTTCGACATTGCTCCTTTCTCAATGGGTAATGCATATAGTAAGATAATGCATATAGTAAAGTTCATTACTATTTTCTCTTAATTCTTACGTGTAGAGTCCAAAAGCAGATATAATTACCTATAGCCGCTCATTCTTACGCCTACGGCAACGCTCGCTGCAATAGAGCACCTCATCCCAAATCTTCGCCCACTTCTTGCGCCACGCAAATGGCCGCCCGCAGACGGGGCAAACCTTTGTGGGCAGATCTCTTTTTTTCTTTGTCATATCGCAACCAATTCGCGCTCAACTCAATTTTTTCAAAAAAGCCGCGGCCTGCTCACAAACTCGCTCTCGCTCTTCATCATCCAAATGACGCAACCCCAACACCGCCTTCCCCGACCGTGGATTCGCTCGCAGTTGCGCCTCATGTTTAATCAAAAAATTCCAATATAAGAAGTTAAAGGGGCACGCGTCTTCGCCCGTTCGCGACTTGTAGTCAAAGCGACAACCGCGGCAAAAGTCACCCATCTTGTTAATATAATTTGCCGACGCAACATAAGGCTTCGTCGCAGTCTTGCCCCCGTCAGCGTTTAGCCCCATGCCGATCACATTTGGTGCCACCACCCACTCATAGGCATCAATATATCCCTCTAAAAACCACGCATTAACCGCCGCCGGATCAACGCCCGTCAACATGCAAAAGTTGCACAAAACCATCAGCCGCTCAATATGGTGCGAATAGCCCGTATCGATCACCCGGTTAATCACGCAGCGCAAACAGTTCATCTCGGTCTCGCCGCTCCAAAAAAAATTGGGCAGCGCCCTGTCGTGTTCCCACTCATTTTTGCCCAACAGATCTGGCATCTGCGCCCAATAGTGCCAGTAAATATATTCGCGCCAGCCAATTACCTGACGCACAAATCCCTCCACTGAATTCAGCGGTGCATCACCCCGCTGATAGGCCGCCACAACCTCGCGCACAAGTTGCAGCGGATCGAGCAGCCCGATATTCAAATAGGGCGACACAACCGAATGAAATAGAATAGAATTATCCGCACTCATCGCGTCTTCGTATGCCCCAAAATTGGCCAAGCGCTGCGCGACGAAGTCTGCAAATGCGGCCTGCGCATCTTCGTGGGTCACGGCCAAATTAAAGTGCTCGACAGTACCAAGCCCGGCCTTATTTTCCGCGACCTCTTCCATCACCGCACGTGTAAGCTGATCCGGTTCGAAAGTGATAGGTGCTGGCGTCTCTAGCCCCTTCTTTGGGTATGGTTTGCGATTCTCGTGATCGAAATTCCACTTCCCACCAGTTGGCTCGCCATCCCCCTCAATTAAAATGTCGAAATGTTGACGCATCTGCCGATAGAAGTTCCCCATCACCGTACGTTTGCCCGTCGAGTGTTCCGCAAAGGGATCAAATCGCTCAACCAAAAACTGCGTGTTGGGCAGCACCGTCACCTCGATACCCAAGCGATCTGCCAGCTTCTCTTGCTGAAAAAGTCGTCCGCTATACTCCGCTGCCGCCATCGTCACAAGCTGCGTGCTGCCCACCCGCTTCACATGCCTGGCCAGCCCTGCGCCAGCGGATCGCGCCATCACATAATCGACCGCATAGCCTTGCTCACGCAGCCGCTCGGCATAGTGTCGCATCGCGCTAAAAAGCAGCACGATCTTCTTGCGTTGGTAGGGCAATTTCTTCGTACGCGCCGCGCTCTCCACCAGCACAATCTGAATCTGATCGCGCGTTGTAAGTTCGGCAGTATGGGCAAGTGCCGGATGTTCTTCAAGTAGTTGATCGCCCAGAATCCAAACGCTAATAGTTGGGTTCATAGTTGTAAGTTCTTCCGAATCATAGGGTTATCTACGCGAAAACCTGAACATTCACTTTTTTATAGACAGTCGTATTTTACAACTACCTATGATACACTTCTTCCATCTCTCCATCAGTATTATGCACAGTATTTATACCAAAAATGATCAACCATAAGGAGAAACAGATGTCTCAAACAAAAACCTTAAGAGAGCGCATCCATGCTGGCGAAATATTAGTCGCTCTACGCGGATCGCTAAACACAAGTAAGGAAGAATTATCCGATATATGGGCAACAGGCCGCTATGATTACATCTGGATCGACGGCCAACATACGCCTTTCAGCGAAGAACAGTTAGTCAACTATTGCCTTGCAGCCGAAGAACTTGAAATCGACGTGCAGTTGCGGATTCCCCATACATATCACGCATATTTGGTGGGTCGTTACTTCGATTTTGGGCCAAGCGCGATAGTGGTGCCCGAGGTAATGGAAGAATCCACCGTTGACGAAGCCATCGCCTATGCCTACTATGGGCCAATCGGACGACGCAGTTGGGGTGGTGCGGCTCGCCGTGGTTTGCTAGGTCCAGCCAAAGGCATGGATCGACTCGCCTATGCGGCTTGGTGGAATCAGTACGTAATTTTGGGCATACAGGTAGAATCGGTTGAGGCAGTGACAAACATTGGGAAATTAGCCAAACCGGGTATTAGCGTTGTCACCTTTGGCCCAAACGATCTCTCGTTCAGCCTAGAGGATCATCCCGAATATCCGCTGCAGACGGTCGATGATTGTATGCGCAACGTAGCCGCTCAACTGGCCGGAACCAATATTCGTCTGGCAATGGGCACAGGCACAAAGCCCGAAGAACGTGATAAATATCTCGAAATTGGGATCACGCTATTTCAAGAGGATGCGCCGTAGCGGCTAGATCTGGTTTGGTTACCCATCAGAAAACGCACCCCTTTCTAATTCGGGCGTGGTTCATTAAAGGGAAAATGAAGTTTACAAAGGTGATTACCTATAAGTCGCAGATACGAAAAGTGAGCACCCTCAGCGCGAAGCTGTTGGCAGCTAATACTCTTAACAAATAGAGTAAGTTCTTAGTTTTTGGCTTGAGGCAACGCTTCGCTAGATATTTATAGGTAATCACCGATTAATTCGGGATTGCGTATTCAACCTATTAAGTGCTATGATGCACCAATTCATTATAAATCAATTCATCACCGACCAAATAGTCATTGCCGCCGCAGTTGACACCCCGCAGCGCCAGCATTCATCCAAAGAGGTTTAAATGTCTGCCAGACGTACACGAGATCGCAACGCCCGCCGCGCCCAGCCCCCCGCCTATCTTGACATTCCCTATCAACAAGAGCTTCGAAATCAATGGCCCCCCTACATCATTGCATCGCTGCCGCAGATCGATGAAATTCACGATATGTCCATGCGTATTCTCGAAAATACCGGTATCCGATTTATGGACGAAAAAGCCATGGATCTGTGGGAAGCCGCCGGAGCAAAAGTAGATCGCAAAAGCCAACATGTCTGGCCAGATCGCGGCTTGATAGAAGAACTGGTTGCAAAAGCGCCATCCAGCTTCACCTTTCGCGCGCGCAATCCGGCACGGAGCCGATTAATTGGCGAAAATTGCATCAGCTTTTTCCCTACCGCGGGCACCGTTTTTGCCCACGATATAGAAACAGGGCGTAGACCGGGCAAACAGGCCGATTGGATCAACATAGCCAAGCTCGTCCAAAGCACCAACGTCATACACATTGGCCCGTTACAAGTTGTGGTAATGCACGACGTCCCAACGAACGAAAAACATCTTGAGCAGTATCTCCACGGAAGCATCCTTTCCGACAAACCGCTCATGGGCGTCTCTCACGGCCGCGTGATCCCAGCCGACGTAATCGAAATGGCCCGAATTGTATTTGGCCAGGATCTCAAGCCAGAAGAGGGTCCCGTCACCGGCGGCGTAATTAATGCCAACAGCCCGCTTGTCTACGATGACCGCATGTTGGGCGGAATGATGACCTTTGCTGCGGCCGGTCAATTTACGGTCGTTACGCCCTTCATCCTCGCCGGGGCCATGAGCCCCGTAACCATGGCAGCGGCCATCGCCCAGCAGAATGCCGAAGCGTTAGCAGGCATCGCCCTGCTACAACTCGTGCGGCCCGGCGCGCCCGTGATCTATGGTGGCTTCACCACAAATGTAGATATGAAAAGTGGCTCCCCCGCATTTGGTACACCAGAAGGTGCATGGGCCTTTTTCCTTGGTGCGCAGCTAGCCCGCTACTACGGCGTACCCTATCGCGGCAGCGGATCGCTCAACACCGCCAACATCCCCGACGGGCAAGCCATGTCCGAATCAATGTGGTCGCTTTGGCCCTGTATTCTTGCCCACACCAATCTTGTCTTTCATGCCGCGGGCTGGCTCGAATCAGGCCTAGCGTTCGGTTTTGAAAAATTTATTATGGATGTGGAAAACTTGGCAATGATGCAATACATGCTACAGGGGCCAACGTGGAAAGCAGAAGATTACGCGCTGAGTGCAATTGAGGAGGTGGGCCCAGCCGGTCACCATTTTGGCACAGCCCACACGCAAGAGCGCTACCAAGATGCTTTCTACCCATCATTCCTGCACGAGCGCCGTAACTTCGGCACATGGCAAGATGCGGGCAGTGAAGACGCAGCGCAACGGGCGCACAAAGTTTGGAAAAGCGTACTCGATCATTACGAGGAACCGCCCCTCGACAGCGCCATTAAAGACGCATTAACCGAGTACGCAGCACGTCGCAAGAAAGAGCTGATCGGCGTTTCACTCTACGATTAAGACGATTAAAATGTAATTTTCCCGATAACATAGGCAGCGCGCTCACCAAATTTAGGCCATTCGAAAGTATCTTCTCAATAAGTAGCGATAGCGCCGGTTGAGTGCTGCGGCAGTATGCAATGTATCGAAACCAAGCGGGGCATTTACCCCAGAATATTGAGAAGATATATTCAAAAGATAAAATATACAGCATGACCGCAAGCTAATTCAGAAAATCCACTAACATTTGTACAATTATTTTTCTGGATTAGCTTTATACCCTCCAGCAGATCGGCAACCTCTTCACCCCGCGCTGAAAATTGGACTGCAAATACTCGACCTCCCCAGCCAATTCCACCTGCCCCATCTGCTCAATGACTTCGTCAAAAATGGCCATCATTTGTGCTCTGGCCAAATGAGCCCCAATGCAAAAATGAGGGCCATAGCCGAATGAGAGGTGTGGATTAGGCTGACGGGTGATATCAAATCGATCGGGGTGATCAAAGACCGCGTCGTCTCGATTTGCAGACGAAAACGAAACTACAACCTTATCGCCACAGCGGATCAGTTGCCCGGCAATCTCGCAGTCGACCAAAGCAGTGCGGCGAAAACTCATCACCGGTGTCCACCAGCGCAACTGCTCATCCACCGCAGTGGGCAAAAGCGTCCGATCCGCACGCAACTGTGCAAAACTAGCAGGATGCTCTAGCAAGCAGATCAGCCCACCCGGAATGCCATTGCGCAGCGTCTCGTTGCCCGCCACAGCAAATAACCAGAAGAGACTTTTAAATTCATCAATCGTGATCTCGCCGTCCTCATCATCGACATGCGCAAGCAAAAGCGACATCACATCATCGCTCGGATTGCGCCGCTTGTCCTCGGCAAGCAGCCGCGCGTAAACGTCCAAATCGGGCATCCCATAGCGGCTGCGCGGGTCGGGCATCATGCCATCTGCATCAGGCTGCGGACGAAGCTCAAACGCGGCTCGCGCCATCTCGCTACCCAACGCCGGATCAAACTGAGCCGAAACCGCATATTCCGGATCTTGATACCCAATTACCCGATTGGCCCAGTCAAAAAGCAACAGTCGATCCTCTTTCGGCACCCCTAACACATCGGCCAACGTCAACAAAGGTAGATCCGCGGCAATCTCTTTGCCAAAATCGCAATGCCCTTCGGGTTTACCCTGCACTACCCGCGCCACAAGCTGCTTGGCGTTGGCCTTGATTCCCACTTCGATCTGCGCAATCGCCGAAGGTGTAAACGTCTTGTGCAGCAGCCGTCGCAAACGCGCATGCTCTGGTGGATCCATATTGAGCATCATCTGACGTGCATAATCCAGATCATCCTCGCTAGCAGGATCTCGCGTTTGTGTGCCGCCCAGCCACGAAGAAAAATGTTCTGGCTGCCGCATCACTCGCTGCACATCCGCATAGCGCAGCACAAGCCAATAACCAGTACCTTTTGGGTAGTTGGGTTGCGCCGGTTCATCTATCCACACAATTCCTTTTTCGCGGCGCAAACAATTCACGAGTTCGTATGGGAAACCGTTGAGATATGTCTGTGAGCTATGTAAATCTTGAGCATCCATATGAATAGTCTAGCACTCTCTACAAATTCTTGCACATAGAGGGCTTCAATTACATTAACATAGAGTAGCTTTGACTTTTCGACAAAAAAGCGTACTATTATGGTCATCAAAAAATTCCCTGCCCAACTTCTCATCTCTACCTTATTAACTCACACACTTAGCTTGCACATTTAACTTGCACAGAAGGAACACTATCTATGAAAGCAGCGGTCTGCCGCGAATTTGGCTCCCCCCTCGTTATCGAAGAACTAACCATCGATCCCCCAACTGGGCGCGAGGTCAAAGTCGACGTCGCAGCTTGTGCCATCTGTCACAGCGACATCCACTACGCCGAGGGAGCGTGGGGCGGCACATTACCTACCGTCTACGGGCACGAAGCCGCTGGCACCATTATCGAAGTGGGTCCACTTGTCACAAATCTCGCCGTTGGGGATCACGTAATCGTTTCGCTACTGCGCTCCTGTGGATCATGCTACTATTGCGATCAGGGCCTGCTCCACGCGTGTGAAGGCACCTTTCCATCCGACCAACAAAGCCGTATCCACACGCAGGATGGTGATCCCGTACTGGCCGCCATGCACTGTGGTGCGTTCGCCGAAGAAGTTGTTGTCGATCAATCACAAGCCGTCGCCATCTCCAAAGAAATTCCGCTGGATAGCGCATCGCTGTTGGCCTGTGGCGTTATCACCGGTCTGGGCGCAGTCACCAACACGGCCCGCATCCCCGCAGGCAGCAGCGTCGTTGCGATAGGCACCGGCGGCGTGGGGCTAAATAGCATTCAAGGCGCAGCATTAGCGGGCGCACGCACTATTATTGCCTTAGATTTAAATGATGCGAAACTCGCGGCCGCACGCGATTTTGGCGCAACCGACACAATCAACCCAAACGAAACTAATGCGACCGCCGCAATCAAAGCACTTACCGATGGTCGCGGGGCAGACTATGTGTTTGTGACCGTGGGCAGCGCAAAGGCCATGGAACAGGCTATCGACTATGTGAAGCCAACCGGCACGCTCGTCATTGTTGGGATGCCAGCAACTGGGGCAACATCAGCCTTCGAATTAGGCAACATCGCTGGGGCAAACCAACAAATTTTGGGCAGCAAAATGGGATCCACGCGCCTGCAAGTCGACGTGCCAAAGTTGGTCGCGCTCTACCAACAGGGCCGCCTCAAACTCGATGAGCTGATTACCAACCGCTACCCGCTCGAAGAGATCAACGAGGCAATAGCCGAGGTCAATCGTGGTGAGGCACTGCGCAATGTGATCGTTATGACAAAATGAGGTGCTAACACCCTCTCGTAAGAAGAGGCTGTTCCTTTTACCCAAAATGGACGGGCTACGCTAAAGTGGCATAATTTATGTAACAGTGTACCACTAACTGTATTGCAAGTTGTGATAGTTTAGAATGGTTCACATGTAAGTGCGGTCTCTATATCCTACCTATGACAACCGTTTCGCCATAATGCCAAGGAGAAGCCACCTCACAATGCACACATTACCATTCATAAATGGATGAGGCATACTTAAGAATCATGGCAAAGTTACCCAATCTACCTATTGGTATTCAAACCTTTTCGGTTCTCTGAGGTATTGTGTGGGTAACTAGGAATGAATTCCCAGCCTGATACGGAAAACGTGATTTATCACGTTAAA
>ENA-ORXT01000533-ORXT01000533.1-marine-metagenome-genome-assembly--contig:-NODE-533-length-59622-cov-67.294601_pt1 | contig 59622 bp, 55 predicted proteins | sample MGYA00237868_ERZ511482 | MGnify/ENA metagenome assembly ERZ511482 | reverse complement strand
CTGGCTGACCAGATTTGAAACGGGCATATCCCGGATTTCGGTCTCTACATTTTCTCCATTTAAAAAGGTAAAAGTTTCTCCGTCGATTACGCGAAGATCCGTATTGATGTTACGGAGCGCTTTTTCGACGGCTTCGGGATCATTGATATTTGTATCCTGACGCAAAAAGTAGAGCGTTACTGCCCGATACATAGATCCAGTGCTAATGTATAAATAACCGCAAGCGTGGCTAATATCGTTGGCAAGCGTGCTTTTACCGCAGGAGGAATGGCCATCAATGGCGACGATAATTTTCTTCAAGATAATATTTGTTTTGTACAAAGATAAGGCAAAAAGAAATAGGCAGGGAATGAAGAAAGTAAAATAATTTTATTATAGCTTTATACCAGTCAGGACGTTTTGTACCGATAGCTCCATAGGCAAAGTAAAACTATTACAAAGAACACTCCTGTTCCACACAGTAAAAAATTGTTATCGAATATTCTATCGGTATCTTGAGGGAGTAGAATAGGGGAGACGTCACCGATCAGCACAAAAGCGGCCCAGTAGAATGGATGCCCTAAACTGGCGGAAGTGGTCTCCAGAAAATGCCGTTTAGTTTTAGCCATGGCGATATGTTTAGGTTGACCAGCTTTTAATTCCAGATAAAATTTTTCCATCAACCTGGCAGTCGTGACATCGCTAATTTTCCAAAGCGTAGGAACTACCGACGCGGCGCCAGCATGCGTAAAACCTCTGGCCAGATTGACGATGCCTTCTCCTTTTGCGAGAGAACCATTCGCCGTTTCGCATGCACTAAGGACGACTAAATCTGCCTTAAGTTGAAGACCATAGATATCTTTGATGTAAAGTAATTCGTTTTCTATTGAATCTTTAATTTCCTGAAATGCCAAGTATGAGTAATCCGAATGTTGAGCGTTTACCTTACCATGTGTGGCCAGATGAATTATTTGATATGCCGGTGCAAGTTTCATGAAGTTTTCTTCGGTGGCTTTGTCAGTTTTTAAAACTAAACCGCTACCAATTATTTTTTTAATTTTATCTACTTCTTCTACATTGTGCGAAAGTTTACCAAAGTCTCTCAACTGTGAAACGGAAAAAGATTTATCTTCAGAAAAAGATGGTGCAAATGCTAATAAATGATGATCGGCCTGAAGGCTAGGAGTTGGTTGTTGGATAATTGCATTGGCAGAATATTGATAACTGATGGTATACTTTTTTAGCAAATAAGGGTAGTCTTTAAATGCAATTTGATGCTCAGGTAATTCGGTCAGTAATGCTTCAAAGGATAAATTTTCCAGTAAATTATCCGGAAGAATGGTTAATTGTTTGGGGAGTTTACGAATGAAGGGCGCAATTAATTGTTGATAAAGAAAAAATCCTGTTTGATGATATGTTTGTAAGGCAGCTTTACCCACAGAGTCATCCCTAATAGAGGTAATTATACTGTTATTGAACAAATCCATTTTTTCTAAAAGAGAAAACGTTAGTGGAATCCGTTCGACGGAAAAATCCCATTGGTCAATCAATAGAACATAAATATGTTGTACTCCAATATAGTAAGAAATTACTCCTTGTTCAGGATGTAAAATGCCCTGTAAGGCTTTGACGGTTGGAACTGAAATCTGATATTTTAACTGATAAAAATGCGGATAGTTTTTTTCAATTATTTCCATTTGAAATTTTTGATCTCGTCGGTATTGAATTAGTTCATCTCGGGCAATACTGACATTATTTCGATTATTTTTTGACTGAGCTTGAAATAATTTCTTTTCCGTTTGAGAAACTTTAAGATCCAGTGATTTAATTTGTGACAGGATCGAATCTGGTAATGCTTCGGTCAGGGATGTATTTGTTTTGTTAAGACTTTCGTAGAGGAAATTATTTTTGCTTTTTTCGGATAATGATAAAATCTGTTGTAGTCCGGAAGAATCTGCGTATTCTTTCCAAAGTTGAAAATTTAAGTCAATAGCTGATTCAAAAAAAGTAGCGTTACTCTTCATATAAATTTGTCGCGACTGTTGATCGCTGACGGTATATTTCATTTTTTCAAAAATTACCATTGCTTCTTTATAAGCCTTTTGCGCATCATGTAAAAAAGTTATCTCAGGATTAGCCAGATGCAATGCTGTCAATATTTTGGCCTGTTCGTAGTAAAGATGAAAAAGCTCTTCAGGGAATAGTGCTTTGTCAAATCGAGACTGACCTAAATCTCCACTTTGATCGATCAGATAAAAAGCTTGTTCAATCTGTTTCAACGCATTTTCAGGTTGTTGCATATCCAAATAACAGCGAGCCATTTGAAGCAAAATCTTGGGACGATAAGTAATGGGCTCTTTTTTATTTTCAAAGAATCTATCCGCCATTCGATGAAATCTAAGCGCTTCACCATAAGCTTTGGTATGTTGAAGAATAACTGCTTTTGCTTCCAGTGCTTTGCCGTGAATTAAGCTAATTTTACCCTTGTTATTTTTTGTAATAGCCAAAGCAGTATCTATCTCTATCAATGCTTGTTTGGGATTGTCAAGTACCAAATAATTATCTGCAAGTAAGACATAGAGATATTCAAATGCGTAAACTTCGTCGATCACTTGTTTTTTTTGAGTAATGCTTTTCAGTTGATCCTTTGCCTTAAGGTAATAAATGATAGATTTTTTTGGATCGCTCCGTCGATAAGTTGTAGCTAGATTAATATAGTCCAAACCCAAAAATTCGCTGGTAGGTCCCATATTTTTTGTATCCAGCTCAATAGTTTTCTCTATGAGCAGCCTTGCTTTACTAAACTCCCGTAAATCAAGATACGCATCTGAAAGATTTGTATAAAGCACACTCAGGTATTCTTGATTTACGACAATACGTGAGGTATCAGCAATCGAGAGTGCATGATTATAGTATCCCAATCCTTGATCAATATCATAGTTTACGTGATAATAATCACCTAAAATCCGATAGCCATTAAGTTTGGAATTGAGATCTAGTGGAACTCCTGCATGAAGGGCATCATAGATATGTTGAATAAAAGATCTTTGAGCTGGATCTGTATAAGGATCAGAAAGATTCTGGGAAATTTTAATGGATGATTTTAGTAGGTAATTGGCTAGCGTAGGAATGTCTTTTGTGTATTCTATTATTTTTTGATGATAAAAAACTGCAGAGTCCGGATCGTTTAACTTAATCAGATACGAATCCAACACTTTATCACGCTCCTGCGCCCCTAAATCACCGGCAGGTAAAATCCAGATAACCGCCGATAAAACGATTAAAAAGTAAAGCTTATTTCTCATAATTAATTGTATGCAAATCTAATGTAGTCATTGTTAAGGGGAAATTATAATTTTCCAACTATTTTTTGAATTCATGTTTCTTTTACAGGGTGAATTGGTGACAGTATTTTTTTCTAAAAAAATAAAAAAAGCAACAAAATTAAGGTGTAAACCGTAATTAAAGTTGTTAATTTGTGACAGCGTTTATTACAATAAGCCCCTTATGAAGAATCTAATCGAAATTTCTAAAATTGTTACAAAGAAGAAGGTCAAAAAGATTGAGATTTTTGACGATCATTCTTTAAAACACAAAGGAAGTAAGTTCAACGAATTTTACGAAGCGCTCATGCTCGGTAAATTTAAAAACGATCGGGATGCTGCAACGTACCTCTACGCTTGTAGCCCTACGGACGATAAGTATCGACAGCTCAAGTCACGGTTTCGAAAGCGATTATTGAATACCCTCTTCTTTCTGGATGTTAACTTACCATCGGCTTCGGGATATGATCGGGCCTATTTTTCCTGCAATAAAGACTGGACGCTTGTTAAAATTTTATTATCCAATAACGCACCACACACGGCATCTTCCTTAGCTAGACAAATTTTGACCATTGCCCTGAAGTTTAAATTTGCCGATGTGATCGTCAACTGTGCTCGTATCCTGAGAAAATACGCAGCCGACACTGACAATATCAAAAACTACGAAACCTACGATGCGTATAGCAAACAATTTCAAAATGTACTGGACGCAGAAATTCGTTCGGAAGAACTTTATCAGCGGGTCTACATGAACTACCATCGACCGCACGCAAAGGTGGAAGAACTTAAAGAGAGAATTGATACTTATTGCGAGGCTTTGGTCGGTCTGTCGGAAATCTATGACAGTCCCATTGTTTTGTATAATATGTATTTGGTTTGGGCGTACCGTTATGAAATGTTGCATGACTACCAAGACATGTTGGAGGTCTGTACCAAAGCGGAAAAATATATAGAAAATAATCCCCGTTTTTATCAAAACGAAAAACTGGCTACCTTTCAGCTAAAAAAGATGTCTGCTTATCTCCATTTGAGAGATTGGAAAAATGGAAAAATTAATGCGGAAAAATGTTTGCAGTCTTTTCCAGCGGGTAGTGAGACGTGGTTTGATTTTATGGAATACTACTTACTACTGGCGTTACATACCGATAACTTTCTGAACGCTATTGCGATTTATAAGGAAGCTACTGAAAATAATCAATTTAAGAAACTTCCGCAGTTGACCAAAGAAAAGTGGAAAATATACAACTACTATCTTAACTACCTGATCGATAGCTTAGGCGAAAAAAATCCTGTTATGCTCGCACAGCGTGTTAAGGCTTTTCGGTTACAGCGTTTTCTGAATGATCCCATATTATATAGCAAGGACCAACGAATTTTTACGGTATTGGTCATCATGGCCCAGATTTTATTTTTATTAGAAAAGAAAAGCTACAATGCGGTTTCAGAAAGAATAGACCGACTGAAATCATACGCTAACCGTCAACTGAAAAAAGACGAATACTATCGGGTGAATCAATTTATTCGCTTGCTACAGCAGTTACCAAAAGCGGATTATAATCCAGGTTATCTCAGTAATGTGGATAAGTATTATGACCGTTTAATTGAGACGCCATTCCGGTACCGGGGATTTATTCTTGAGTTGGAAATAATTCCATACGAGAAACTGTGGAATATGATTTTAGCCAGAATCTAGGGGATGAGGAATACGGGTCTTCCATTAGCCTTTCATTGGCTTTGGTAACCAGTATACAAGTCTATTGAAAATTCATGATTCTTCAGATAATATCCCGGAGATGGAAACGAAAGATTTTTCGCACGCCGTCTCTTTTTACGACTACCTTTATTTTTTTACCCTCTTTGCCTTTGAGTTTTTTATTGATCGTTGGCAGGTCCATAAAAAGCCTGGGAAGGCCACTGATTTTGATGATCTTGTCACCGGGTAATAATCCTGCTTCAGCAGCGGGAGAGTTAGGAACAATATTTCTAATTTCGTATTTATTTAGTCTTTGTCCGGTAGCAATCGCGATGATACCACTACGGTCGTAGGAAAAACCACGGTTGTAGTTTTTTCTGGGTTTCAAATAGAGTAACGAGCGATTATAATCGATTATTACGGTGAAACGGTCCAGTACACCATTGCCTATAATTCCGTCACGGGTTAATAACAGGGTAGAATCAGGTCTGATATTCGGAAACTTCTGAAAATTAGTAATAATATCTGTAAAAAAAAAAGGATCCAGGTTTAGTCGTTTTATTCTACCCAGATATCCTTCCATAAACCCTCCCAGTCCCATTCCGATATTACCAGTAACGGTGGTCGCTGGAAGTTTAAAATCCGGATGTGTATTGGTATGTAATAAAAGAGACAAACCAGCACCGGTATCAATTAATAATTCAGCGGATATATCCAGTGAATCACGCAAATATATTCTATTGGTTAAATACGGTTTTCCAGCTTTTATTTCTATTGGATAACTTTCGTAGCCTCTTGGTTTTTTTGATTTGCCCGGATCGATTAAGGTAATTTTTTGCTTTCGATAATTTATTTTAACAATAAAATGCCGAAAAATATCTGATCCGATAATTCCATCTACCGGTACTCCAGCGTATTTTTCAAAGTCTAAATAGTTTTCATCCAGTACCAAAATGTTCTGACTACGGGCTTTTACACCTGGTAAAGAAATATCAATATCTTTTGCTAAATGTGCAATTAAGGTCGTTGTCATATCCGCACCAATTAACTTAAACTCCCGGTCATAATTAACACCTAGTAAATCGGTAAAACTCCTCTTGGCCAGAATCGTATATTCTGCTCCGGTATCAAAGATAAAAGTGAGTGGAATGAAATTATTAAGCTTTATGCTAACCAGGATAAAATTGTTCTTGTACTCAAATGGAATTTCTATCTTTTTTCGACTACCCGTAAAACTGAAAATATCTTGACTTGACAGTTTTGCTGGCAGAAAAAAAACTAAAATCGCAAATAAGTATTTTATAATCGCTCCCATTTCAAAGATGATTTTAGGAAAGTTAAGAAAAAGCAGTCAAAAGTGTAAACTTATTTTTTGAACCGTTTCTAAGAAAATTTTTTGTGCCTCGGATAGTTTCGTAACTTTGGATAAAAAATAAAAATTATGAACCGTTTGAGTGGATATATTTTTTTGTTGTTGGGGTTAATCACTTTCGCATGTAAAAACCCGCAGGAATCCGTCGAGCCGCAAGTTTATGATGTCGAAGCTACTAAAAATCCCGTATTACTGGATCGGTCTGTTAAAAAACTGACAGATGTGATTGTCCATGATATTTTTTCTCCACCCGTAGCCAGCCGAAATTACGTCTATCCATTAATAGCTGCCTACGAAACGTTGCGGCATGGTCATCCTGAATACAAAACCCTGGCCGGGCAGTTACAGGAACTAAAAGCCGGACCTGCTCCCATTGCAGACCAACCCTGTAATTTTGAAATTGCTGCCATTCATGCTTTTTTAAAAACAGCGCAAAACTTTATCTTTTCAGAACAAAAAATGGAAGAATTTGGAAACGAAATATACGCCGAGTACGCAGCGATGAATGTCCCAAAAGATATCTACGACAGATCTATTGCCTACGGCGATGCGATGAGTGCACACGTGATGGAGTGGAGTAGCGGGGATCTTTATAAACAAACCAGAACCTATCCCCGGTATTCGGTGGAAGACGAGCCAGGCCGCTGGACGCCCACCCCTCCTGGCTACATGGATGGTATCGAACCACACTGGAATAAAATCAGAACCATGGTACTGGATTCAGCGCAACAATTTCAGCCGTTACCTCCCACCAGGTACGATATAAAAGAGGGGAGTAAATTTCATACAGAACTGATGGAGGTGTACGATGTAGTAAAGAATGCGAACGAAGAACAAATTGAGATTGCGAGTTTTTGGGATTGTAATCCCTACGTGAGCCATACGGTAGGACACGTTATGTATGCGACCAAGAAAATTACGCCCGGTGGTCACTGGATGGGAATTACCCGTACTGCGACCCGTCAGGCAAATCTGGATATGATGGCTTCTACCGAAGTATATACGATGGTAGCAATTGCGCTTTTTGACGGATTTATCAGTTGCTGGGATGAAAAATATAATAGCAATCTAACCCGTCCGGAAACGGTCATCAACGGTACTTTTGACGAATCCTGGTTGCCATTATTACAGACCCCTCCTTTTCCTGAACATACCAGCGGACACTCGGTAATCTCTACTGCTGCCGCCGTCGTCCTGACGGAAAAACTGGGCCCATCGTTTTCTTTTGTAGACAGTACCGAAGTAGAATATGGATTACCACCCCGTTCTTTTGACTCTTTTTTAGCTGCCTCAGAAGAAGCCGCAATCAGTCGGCTTTACGGCGGAATTCACTATCGGCCTGCCATCGAATATGGTGTGGAGCAAGGCCGTAAAGTAGGTGAGTTTGTCACTGCTAGATTAGAAATGAAAAGATAGATTGAGGAGGTTCCTGGTAATTTTTTCCTGGACAATAAGAACAGTTGATTAGTGATTCGTTAATCGGTCCTTCCAACGCATAGGTATGGCCCTCTAAAGTATTTGGAAAACTCAAAAAAGACGGCAAAGAAAGTTGTGTTAACAGATCAACGTAGAAAAAGAGTAACGCGTATAATGAACATATAGAGACCTCATCCTTTTAATCTATTACAAGACCGTTCCTTAAGTGAACCATTGTTGTTCACTTTTTCCAAACGGCTACTTTCTATTAACCTTTTAAAAAATTAAATTATGCGAAGTATTTTGTATTTAATCGCCGTTGTTTGCATTGTTATTTGGGCACTGGGATTCTTTGGAATCGTAGCAGGGATGGCCTCAAGTCAGTTAATACATATATTGCTGGTCATTGCAGTGATATCTATTCTGTTTAATATTATTTCAGGTCGTAAACCAATATAGTACATAACTGATTTTGGTAATTTTTTCCTGGGTAGGAAGAACGGTTAATTAGTATTCGTTAATCGGTCCTTCCAACGCATAGGTATCGCCCTCTAGAGTATTTAAAAAGCTCCAAGAAGGCTGTAAAGAAATTTAAGTTAACAGATCAAACGTAGGAACAAGGCAATGCCTTGTTCCTGCGTTGATCAATATGTCCGGTTATTTATACCTCATCCCTTAAACGTCCCCATACACAATAACATTCCTAATCTAATTCTTGCCATTTCTTTTGGCAATAACATTCAATAACATACCACTGAGGATAAGTGCAATTCCTGCAAATGCGAGTGGTCGATAAGTTTCTCCAAAAATAAAATACCCCAAAATCAAAGCATAAATAAGTTCCATATATTTGAATGGTGCTATAACACTGGTCTCTTCCAGTTGAAAGGCACGGGTCATAAATACCTGCCCAACTAATCCAAAAATACCAATCCCGATTACAGAAAGCCATTCTCTTCCTACCGGCATTTGCCACCATGGAAACGAGCACAAACCGATCAGCATAGAGATAATCATAAAATAATTGATAATCGTCAGATAGTGCTCTCGTGATCCAAGGTAACGGATGAGCACGAAAACCATTCCGACAAAAACAGCAGAGGTGAGTGCCAGTCCAAGACTAATAAAATCAATGCGAAGATCAAACCCTTTCAGAACAATTACGCCGGAAAAAGCAATCACAAAACTCAGCCACTGTACTTTATTTATTTTTTCTTTTAGAAAGTAGAATGCCAGCATGGCTCCGAAAATCGGTCCTAAATAGCGAATGGAAATAGCTGATCCCAACGGAATTCGCTGAATAGCTAAAAAGAAAGTAGACAGTGAAATTACTCCTACAACACCCCGCAGTATCAAAAATTTGGGTTGGTGACCGATGATGGAAATCCGCTTGTACAACATGTAGGGAAAGATGAAAATAAAGGTTCCCAGGGCCCGAAAGAAAACAACTTGTAAGGCAGGCAGACTGCTAATATCTTTGGCCATGGTATTCATCACCGCAAAAGATAAAGTAGCAATTAAGATATAAGAAATTCCTCTTGTAAGCATAGGTATATACTACAAACTAATTTGTTTAATGTTGTGAAAAACTTCTTTCTATTAAATTTAGAATGGCAAATAAATAAGTACAGATTCTAGGTGAACTATTTTTGTACCAATCCTTAGGGTTAGAACAGGTTGAACAAAACCATTTTCAGTTCGTTCTAGCAACCATTCCTAAGCTCGACTTTGCTACTTTGTGCGGCTAAATTAAAAAGGAAAACTGCATCTTTGAAAAATAAAATATTAATTACAACCTATGTTTTTCCAACAAACACAAAACGAACAACCGGCGGATTCGCCTAACGAAATTGACATCAATCCCGGAATGCTCATGGAGAAAATAGATTCCTGGGTCGATGGTTTTGTAAAATTATTGCCCAATATGGTGGTGGCGATCATCATCATTATCATTTTTTATTTTTTGGCAAGACTCGCCAAGAAATTGATTTATCGCGCCTCCAATAAAAGAGACCGGGAGAACCTGGGGCATATGTTGGGTGGTTTGGTAAAGTATATTACCATTGCCATAGGAGTTATGCTGGCAATAACAACCGTTCTACCGAGTGTAAAACCAGGAGACTTGATTTCTGGACTGGGAGTATCTTCGGTAGCCATTGGATTTGCTTTTAAAGATATCTTGCAAAACTGGTTGGCAGGACTGTTAATTTTAATTCGGCAACCCTTTGAAATTGATGATCAGATTGTCGTAAATGATTTCGAAGGAACGGTGGAGAAGATAGAAACACGCGCAACTATTTTAAAAACTTATGATGGTAAACGCATTGTTATTCCCAATAGTGAAATTTATACCAATTCAGTTAAAGTAAATACCGCTTACGAAGTCATTCGGTCACAGTATGATATTGGGGTAGGCTACGGAGATGACATGGACGAGGCAATTGAGGTACTGAAGGAAGCTATCAAGGACATTGAAGGAGTCGAACAGGAGAAAGGGATTGAAGTATTGCCCTGGGACCTGGCCACTAGTTGGGTTACGCTACGGGTGCGCTGGTGGACCAAAAGCAACCGGGCCATCGTCGTAAAAACCATGACCCGGGTTATTCCATCCATCAAAAAAGCCCTGGATGCTGCTAAAATTGACATGCCTTACGAAACGCAAGTTCACCTCTTCCACGATCAAACAGAAGATACGGATGGAGATCGCGAAAATCAGCGCGAAGGATGGCCCGCGAATAAAGATGCAAAAGATAATCCGAAGCCAAAATGGAAGGCAGAAAAAGAAATGGACACCGTAGAAAAGGAATAAAGTTATTATTTTGTTATCATCTATGAATTTAAAAATTTCAACAAAAAAAAAATAGGAATTCATAGTCGGTTATCTTGTACATAGAAATTTAATGCCGAAGGCACTAGTGCTTCCGGAACTAAATTTCTATGTATAAAGGTTAAGGGTGCTTGATAGATCTGATGGTGTGTTTATTTCATGGTGTTTAATAAAGTAATTTAAAATTCATAAATAAATATACTATTTGTAAATAATTGTTAATCAGTTTATTGGTTAATCAGTAGTCGGTCAAATATTAGGTAATCCTGATGTAAGAGCACAACCAAGATGGTTACGTTCGCATTGCGTTCTATGTGACTGATCCACCGATTAACTAATCAACAACTTAGTGCCGAAGGCATTAAATAACCGGGCATATTGATCAACGCAGGAACAAGGCAATGCCTTGTTCCTACGTTGATCTGTTAACTCAACTTTCTCTGTGGTCTTTTTTGAGTTTTTCAAATACTTTAGAGGGCGGCATCTATGCGTTGGAAGAACCGATTAACCAATCACTAATCAACTGTTCTTAATGTCCAGGAAAAATTAACAATTTTAAATACATACTAATTTAGTTCCCGACGCACTAGCCCTATATTCGTATTATTCATTATTCACTTGTTCCGCTCGTTCCTTCCGTTCTTTTTGCTCCTTTCGTTTTTTAAACTGCCACCATTTGGCCTTTTCTTCTTCGCTGGCATTTTCGTCAATTGCGTCCCGATATTCAATTTCATTATCTGTTTCTCCCTTCACCGCAGCGACAAAAGCATTTTTGAATATACTTCCGATGGTGGGCCAAATGCTGGTTTTTATATTATTCAAATCACCCGCTACTGGAGCTTTCAAGGCGAGTGTATCTGTCTTTTGATTTTGTAAAACAAATTCAAAAAACGAAACAAAACCTTCCCAGATTTTTTCTAGTAATTTATCTTCCTTTCCAATAAATTTAGCATCTTTTAAAAGTACTTTAAAATATCCTTTTAAAAATCCATCCGCAATAGCCAGCTCGGTAAACAACCCTAAATCACCATCTTCAAAATCCAGTTTTCCGTAATGGTCTGCGAATGCATTTAAAGCTACCACGTCTACGTTTTCCAACCCGACGGAAAGATCTACATCTGGTATTTCTTTTAACAAATTTACATCTCCTGTCAGAGATAGTTTGCCATTTCCGATAGAAGTAGCTTCCGCAAAAATGGGGGAGGGAAGAGTATGCTTTTCGGCTTCAACATTTCTTAAATTATCGGCGGTGAACTTTAAATTATTTAATTGTAAATCAATCGTTGGATCGGCATTGACCTGAACGAAAGCCATTTTTCCATTCATAACTTCAAAATGATTAATACGCAGCGGAATAATATCTTTTAATGCCTGGGTCCAGTCTTCTTCGGTCGATTGTTCTGGAGTAGCCATGTCTTCCATTACATATATTACCTCTGGATTATACATATAGATTTCACTAACAATACTTCCTTTAAATAAAGATTTCCACTCTACGGAAATATCCGTCTGTGGAAAATTCAGGAAGGGAACCTGCGTTTTGGCATCCACCTTGTTTAAATAAAAACCATTCATTACATAGGCACCTCTAATCAAGGCGATATCAATATCTTCTACTTGTCCATAGTAACCGGGAATATCATTTGCGAGTATCTTGTTCATATAATTTTTAACCAGGGTAGGTAAAAAAATTCGTAAGACGATCAGGACTAATATTAAAATAATAGGGATAAGAAATTTTTTCTTCTGGTAAAATTTTCTGTTACTGGAATCACTCATAGTTGATTTGTTTTTTAGACGAATTTTTAGAAACGAAAAAACTGGATTCTTTACATGCTGCTGAATATTTTATTCAGTTGTAACTTTCCAGGCTAGTGCCTCATCCCGTAAGTAAATAACAAGCATAGATTGGTATGGATTTACGGAATGAGGCACTAGAATCAGCTAAAAATCGCAAATGTCTGATAGTATAAATTACTTATTAGAAATAATCAGTTTTTTTTAAAAAAGCGAATCAGTTGTTAACAGATTCGCTTCGGTAATTTCAGTAGACTTGTTATTCTGTTTTTAAGTTGTTTTGTTGCCAGATTCATGCTCCGGGAAATCTACGTCTTTTGGATTCCTTTCTACATCTGTCATAAATTTTTCAAAGGATTCGTTTGCATACGTTCCATAGCCAGAAATAATCATTCCTTTAACGCCATCTTTACATTCTACCGCAAAAATAATAGACATATCTGCCGGATTGGTCATTCCTTCAAAACGGTGAGAATGGATGATTTTCATCTCTTTCGGTTCATATTCTTTTTCATTCCCTAGACACATCATTTTATTATCATCGGTAAATTTAAAGGATTCTTTAAATCCCTTTTTGGTCAAGTCAGCAGTAGCTTCTACGAGGTTATCATATAGATTGAATTTCATAATTTTTTTATTAAATAGTTAAGTAAATTTACAACAGTTAACATATTGTATTTATTAACTTGGGGTTGTTGTAATGTGCTATTAAAAACTATAAAGTATAAAGGTTAATTTTGTTCATCTATATCAATTGGTTCCGCTTCCATCAGAAAACCCAGGGATTTATAAGGTTGAACATGATCGAACAGAATTTTTAAAATTCCACACAATGGAAGCGCAATAATTGATCCAGCTGCGCCCCAAAGTAAAGACATACCAATTACCCCAATAATAGAAAAAAGTGGATTAAGCGATACATTACTTCCGACAATCCATGGTTCAAATACATAGGATTCCAGTAACTGGGCGATTCCCATAATCGTAAAGACTATGGCTATATCGGTGTAAGATCCTCCTGTGGCCATCGTAATCAATGCTACGATTACTGCCGCAATGATATTACCAACATATGGTATAAAAGTCAAAAAAGCAGACAAGACCCCAATCAAGACCCCAAATTGAATGCCGACCAGCGAGAACCCTACAGCGTAAACAACGGCCAGCATACTGACAATACTTAGTTTGCCAACCAAATAACTCTGCACCACATCTCCGGTCTGATTAATGGTTGCTTTGGCTTTGGCATCACTGTCAAAAAGTTTCAAAAAGAAAATTTTGATTCGTTCTCGTTCGCTTAACAAAAGAATGGCGTACACCAGTGAAAGGAAAAAATTACCAAGAATACTGAATAAACTTCCAATGGAGCCCGTCACCTTTTTTCCTGCATCTGAAATACCCTTTTCAATATACTCGCTCTGCTCGTTCATCGAAATACCAAACCATTTTTTCGTCACTTGTTGAGCTGCTTTTTGTTTCTTAACAAGCTCTTTTTGTATTTGACTTGACTGCTGATATAACTGTTGAATCTGCCAGCCAAAGACACTGAGTAATATCAAAAACAGAAATATAATCGTCGAAACGCTCATCATGGCAGACAGATAACGGTTGATTCCCCAGTCTTCCAGTTTTCTGAAAAAAGGACGCACCAAGAAAGCAAACATAGCGCCGTACGTCAACGGAATTAAAAAGGAACTACCATAGTAAAGGGTCACACAGGTCGCTATAATTAGTAATAGCACTCTGAGGGGGAGTTTATAAGCTTCTTTTTTTTGCATCCTGTTTTTTCCTTGAAAATATGTGAACCCGTTGGCAGGAAAGCAGATTAGTGTACCTACCGAAAGTGAAAGTATAATAGAATTCTAACGGATGGATTTTGGAAATGTTCAGCTTGAATTATGCGGCTGAACAAATACCCAGATATCCGGTTCTAGCAAAGCAAAATTAGCCTTATTAAATTATTTAAAATTTTGAATCATGAAGAAATCTACCGCTATTTATTGGTTGAAACGTGATTTTAGATTATTAGATAATCCGGCGTTAACGGCTGCTTTAAAAGAGAACGAGGAAGTCGTTCCGGTTTTTATTATGGAACCGTCTTTCGTAGCAGCTCCTGAAACTTCCGCCTTCCATATCCATGCAGTTACGGATGCGCTAAAAGGGTTTAGAAAAAAAATACAAAAAACGGGAGGCGATGTGGTAGTTATTATGGACGAGGTAATCCCAACCCTGACTACGCTTTTACAAAAATATCCTTTTCAAAAAATATATGCCCACGAAGAAATCGGGATCGAACGAACTTTCGCTCGCGATCGTATGGTGCGTGCGTGGTGTAAGCAACATAAAATAGCGTTTAAAGAATACCAGCAGACTGGCGTTTTTCGACGCATGGGCTCTCGAAACAATAGACACGCAATCTGGAAAGATTTTTATACTACTCCTTTTTTACCAGTTCCCGAAAATCTGGAAAAATGTACAGTTCCCGCAAAATGGAAATCTCTGAAACTCAATAAGCGTCAAATCCTGACGCCGAAATTAGTTAATTGTGAACTGACTACGACTCAAAAAAAACAGGTGCAACCGGTAAGTGAAACGGATGCCGAAAAAACCCTGCAAAGTTTTTTATTCGAACGGGCATTAGGATATTCGAAGGCCATTTCTTCACCGCTTACTGCGTTTACAAAAGGTTCCCGTTTGTCCGTACACTTGGCCTGGGGAACGATTACAGGGAGAACCGTTTATCAAAAAACCTGGAAACGAATTGAAAAGTTAAAAGAAATGAAACTGGCTGGTGATCCCGGTGCTGGTAAATTTTCCTCGTCGTTGCGGGCCTTTTCTTCCCGGTTGCACTGGCGGGATCATTTTACGCAACGTTTGGAGACGGAACCGAATATGGAATTTCAAGCGCTAAATCCAGCGTACCGTCATTTGGATTACGACAACAATCCGAGATTTCTGGACGCCTGGATTAATGGTAAAACGGGGTACCCCATGGTGGATGCCTGCATTCGTTGTTTGCAGGATACCGGATTCGTTAATTTTAGAATGCGGGCGATGTTGACTTCTTTTGCTTGTCATACTTTAAAAATAAACTGGAAATTAATCGACCATCCCATGGCGCGATTATATACGGATTACGAACCGGGTATTCACCTCAGTCAATTACAAATGCAAGCGGGCGTTGTGGGAATAAATACGGTTAGGGTTTATAGCCCCACCAAACAAATCGCAGATCAGGACCCCGACACTATTTTTATCAAACAGTGGGTGCCGGAACTGAGAGCGTTTTCTCCAGAAGAAATCCTTGGTCACCGCGACGAAATACTTGGTGACTATCCTGCACAACTGGTAGACTGGAAAATTTCGTCGAGTGAAATGAGACAAAGAATTTATGCCATTCGACGCACCGAAAATTATCGGGCTATTGCCGAAAAGGTATACCAAAAACACGGCTCCCGCAGGATGACTCCAAAGAAGAAGGGGACAAAAAAACGCAATGTTAAAAAAACAGAGACGAAATGACCACAATCTACTGGCTTAGAAATGATTTGAGATTACACGATAACGAATGTTTACAGAAGGCGGTTAATTCAAAAAATAACCTGTTAATGGTCTACTGTTTTGATCCACGACAGTTTCGGAAACTGGAATTGGCCTTTATAAAAACAGGATATTTACGTTTTAAATTTTTAATAGAAAGTCTGGAAGATTTACGGCAGCGATTAAAAATATCAGGTAATAATTTATTGATTAAAGTTGGTAAGCCAGAAAAGATTCTACCTCTTTTGGTAAAAAAATACAGCAGCGAATTAGTAGTTTTTCAAAAAGAAATTGCCAGTGAAGAAGTCGCGGTAGAAGAAGCCGTTATCGATCGTTTAGAAAAACTAAATTGTACGTACGAAGCAATCTGGGGAAAGACCTTATATCATATTGCTGACGGACCCTTCAAGCCGGAAGACACGCCGCTAACTTCCAAGGCTTTCCGAATAAATTTAACCAAAAAAACAGAAGTACGTCCTTTAATTCCAACTCCTGATAAATTGCCAGCGCCTCCTGATATGTCAGATTGGGGAGCAATGCCAACGCCTGAAAAATTGGGATTTACCAAAAAAGAAATCACGGAAAACAGCGACCTGAATTTTCCTGGTGGAGAAACGGCAGCCCTGGAACGTCTGGATTATTATAGTTTTAAATCTGAACAATTAACCAGTTACCGCTGGACGCGTAATCGCTCCAAAGGAATGGAATACAGTTCTAAATTCTCTCCGTGGATGGCACTGGGTTGTTTGTCGCCTCGTATGATCTACTGGGAAGTAAAACGGTACGAAAAAGAGGTCAAAAAAAATGCGAGTACCTGGTGGATTATATTTGAAATAGTCTGGCGGGATTTTTTCAAATATCAGGGAATAAAGTTCGGAGATAAAATGTTTTATTCTGGTGGTATCCGGGATCGGGAAACGGACTGGAAATACGACAAAGATTTATTCGCTCGCTGGCAATGGGGGAAAACGGGTATTCCTTTCGTCGATGCCCACATGCGACAATTAAACGAAACTGGTTTTATGTCCAATCGGGGCCGGGTCAACTGTGCCAGTTTTTTAACCCGGGATTATCAGATCGATTGGCGATGGGGTGCCGCCTGGTTTGAAACTCAATTACTGGATTATGATGTTTGTAGCAACTGGATCAACTGGAACACGCAGGCTACCGAAATATGGTATACCAATCCGGTACATCAAGGAATGAAATACGACAAGACGGGTGAGTATGTTCGCGACTGGTTACCTGAATTAGCAAAAGTGCCGGGTCCGATCATTCAGGCACCCTGGCTGCTGACTGCGGAAGAACGAATCGAATTTGGTGCAGGAGATTATCCTTTGCCAGAAAAGGTCTACAAAAAATGGCAGCGTGCTACTAATCGAATTGAAAAAGCATACCGGACAATTGCTTCTACCGAAAAGTAGCGGTAAACTTTTATTCACAACTATAAAATAATAATCATAAATGGATTGGATTTATCAACCTTCTGACCCTCTCCTGCAAACATTGGGTGGCATTGTACTAATGTTTGTGGCCATAATTGTTTTCACAAAAATTGTCGGACTCAGGTCTTTCGCAAAATTTTCAACTTTTGATTTTGCCTTCACTGTAGCGATCGGTAGTACAGTAGCAGCGACGCTCACTTCAGACACCACTTTTGTACACGGTGCAACTACCATTGGTGGATTGCTCGTTATGACGGCAATAGTTGCTTATTTTCAACGTAAGTCAAAAACCTTTAGCAATCTTATTAATAACGAACCATTGTTACTAATGGATGGCAGTACAATTTTACAAGAGAATTTATTGGCTGCACGGGTCTCCGAGTCCCAGTTGATTGCCAAATTACGGGAGGCAAATGTCATTAGAATGGATCAGGTCCGGGCCGTTGTTTTGGAAACAACGGGTGACATTTCGGTGCTGCACGTTTCTGAAGGATCGGACGTCAAACTGGAAGATCGCCTGTTGGATTCAGTAAGGAGAAAAGGATAGAAACTTCTATTTACTAAAGTTTCAAAAATCAAACAAAAAGTGTTTCTGACTGTTCTAACTGTATGAAATCAGATCTTTTAAGATTTACCGAGAACGGAATTTATTGTGAAATTGCGGATATTCATATCGACCCGTGGAAACCCGTACCGCGTGCCTTGATTACTCATGGTCATGCGGATCACTCTCGTTACGGGAGCAAAGCCTATTTGGCAACGGATATTGCTGCTCCGGTCATCAAATACAGACTGGGTGATATAAAAATGGAAACGGTCAAATTTGGAGAAGTACGAATGATCAATGGTGTGAAATTTAGTTTTCATCCTGCTGGTCATATTTTGGGGTCGGCTCAAATTCGGGTAGAATACAAAGGCGAAATCTGGGTTGCTTCTGGTGATTATAAACTGGAAGACGATGGTCTGGCCAAACCTTTTGAACCCATTCGTTGCCACACTTTTATTACAGAAAGTACATTTGGTTTACCAGTTTATGACTGGAAACCACAAGAAGAAATTTTTACCGAAATAAATAACTGGTGGCGACAAAACGCGGCAGATGGCAAAACGACTTTTATTACGGGTTATTCATTAGGAAAAGCACAAAGAATATTAAGGGGGCTGGATACTTCTATTGGAAAAATTTTTACCCACGCTGCCGTTGAAAATATCAACGAGGTTATTAGAAATCAAGGAGTTGCCCTGCCAGATACTATTCGAATTACAAAAGAAACAGACAAAAAATCATTCATTCGTAATCTCATTTTAGCACCACCTTCATCTTTGAATTCTCCGTGGATGAAAAAATTTAAACCCGTTTCTATCGGGGTGGCCAGTGGTTGGATGACTTTGCGTGGACCGCGTCGACGGAAGGCAGCCGATCGGGGATTTCCTCTATCTGACCACGTGGACTGGAAAGATCTCAATAAGGCCATTGAAATGACCGAAGCATCCCGTGTCATTGTTACCCATGGATATTCCAGTATTTTTTCAAAATACTTAAATGAAAAAGGAATACAGGCCAGTATTGAAAATACAGAGTATGAAGGGGAATTGGCAGAAGTAAGTGAAAGTTCTGCCGAGAATAAAGTATCCAAACACAGTGATGATTAAACAGCAAATCAATGAAAAATTTTGCAAACTTATTTACCCGACTGGATCAAACCAACAGTACCCTCGCAAAGGTCGCTGCTTTAGTGGAGTATTTTGAAAAGGTCGATGATGTGGATCGGCTCTGGGCGATGGGATTGCTGTCGCACCGCCGCCCCAAGCGAACCGTAAAAACCGCTTTGCTGAGAGAATGGGCCGCAGAAATTACGGGTATTCCCTTGTGGTTGTTTGAAGATAGTTATCGCATTGTAGGAGACCTCGCCGAAACAATCGCACTGGTTTTACCACCTCCAGTAAAAGAGCTGGATGAGCCACTGGCATACTGGATTGAAGAAGTAAAATCTTTGGGTGGTCTGACAGACGAAGAAAAAAAAGAACGGGTAGTAGCAACGTGGAGCGGTCTGAAACGGGATGAACGATTTTTATATAACAAGCTGATTACTGGAGGGTTTAGAGTTGGTGTTTCACAAAAACTGATGATGCGGGCCCTATCCAAATATTCGGGACAGGAAGAAAGTGCGATTGCGCACCGCCTCATGGGAAACTGGACGCCTGATACTACCACTTACGCAGATTTAATCCTGGCAGAAAATCCACTAGATGATATTTCCAAGCCTTATCCTTTTTATCTTGCCTATGCCGTTGATGGCTCTCCCGATAAGTTAGGGAGTCCTTCTGAGTGGCAGATTGAGAGAAAATGGGATGGTATCCGTGGACAAGTAATTGTACGAGATGGAACGTTATTTATCTGGTCACGTGGAGAAGAGCTGGTGACGGATAAATTTCCGGAATATCATCCGCTGGCTGAATTACTTCCTGACGGCACGGTACTGGATGGAGAGATTCTACCATTTGCTGATGGAAAACCGTTGAGCTTCAACGTTTTACAAACGCGGATTGGGCGTAAAAATGTCACCAAAAAAATCTTGGAATCGGCACCTGTTTCGTTGATGGTTTATGATATTCTGGAATTTTCTGGAGCGGATATTCGAAAAAAAACCATGTCTGAAAGGAGGCAGATTTTAGTAGATTTAATTACTGGTTTACCGCAAAATAATATCCTGATATTATCTGATACCCTGGATTTTGATACCTGGGAAGCCGCTGCTGCAGAAAGAGAAAATTCCCGGTTACATCTGAGTGAAGGATTTATGCTAAAGCGAAAAAATTCTGAATATAAAATTGGTCGAAAAAAGGGAGATTGGTGGAAATGGAAAGTAGACCCGTTGACGATTGATGCGGTAATGATTTATGCACAGCAGGGAAGTGGGCGTCGGGCGAATCTCTATACAGATTATACTTTTGCCGTTTGGGACGAAGAGAAACTAGTGCCATTTACCAAAGCTTATTCAGGATTGACCGATGTAGAATTTCGACAAATCACTGCCTGGGTACGCAAGAATACGCTGGAGCGTTTTGGTCCGGTTCGCAGCGTAAAACCAACCCACGTTTTTGAGATTGCTTTTGAAGGAATCAACAAGTCTACGCGGCATAAGTCAGGAGTGGCACTGCGTTTTCCAAGGATGCTACGCTGGCGAAAAGACAAGCCGGTGAAGGAGGCAAATACGCTAGAAGATTTAAAGGGAATGCTGGCGGTGTATGGTTAGGAATGTTCATTAGATAAATTAAGACACGATGCTTCCTCTTTTTCCATCACGCTTCCTCGCCGGAAAGATTGTCAGATCGGGCTGGGTTACTAAAATGATTATTATGCGGTGCATAACCCCGCCTGACTGACGTCAGTCGGGCAGGGCCCATTTCAGCGCCTTAATTGATGAAAAAATATTTCGCCTTTTATCTCAATCTATTTAATCGCCATTCCTAATCAATTTGAAAAACAAAATTCACCCCCTACTCTCCCTCCTATTCCTGACGTTTTTACTCGTCGGCCAACCCTCCTGTTATTCATTTAAAGGAATCTCCATTGATCCTTCTATCAGCACTTTTTATGTGACTATTTTTGACAATCTTTCCAACGATGCGCCACCTACTCTTGGACAGGATTTTACGGAAGTCCTCCGGGATAAAATCAGAAATGAATCCCGGCTTAATCTAAAAGAGGTTGATCCGGATATTGACTTTACGGGCGCCGTTTCTTCTTTTCGGGTTAGTGCTGAAGCGCCTGAACCAGGCGAAACCACCTCCTTTAACCGACTCACCATCACGGTATCAGTTGATTATGTCAACAACCGCGATGATGAAAATAAATGGAAACGAAGCTTTAGTTATTTTGCTAACTTTGATGCCAATCAAAATCTCCTCGATGTACAAGATCAACTTATCAATACGATCAATGATCAGATTGTAGAAGATATTTTTAACTTTGCTTTTACCGATTGGTAGTCTTTCTCCTTTTTTATGAAAATTTTCTATCATAATCTTGAAACACTATCCTCGCTAACTCAATATTATGACACAAGAAGAAATACTGAATTGCATCCTGAATCCTGACCAGCTTAAAAAGATATCTTTTGAGCAACTCAAACAGGTATTGACCGATTATCCGTATAGTCAGAACCTGCATTTTTTACTGGTTCAAAAAAGCATGCAGGAACAACACCCTGATTTTGAGCGGCACCTCAAAACCGCCGCTACCTATATGAACAGCCGATCATTCTTACGCAGACAACTCCAGCAAAACGATCGGCCTTCACAACCTGTTGTTGAACCAGAACCTGAAGTAGAGCCCGCTCAGGGAAATTCAATTATTAACGTATCACCAGAAACCTTGATCGCTAACCTTCCGGACGAAGACTTACCACCAGTAGCGTTTATTCCAGATCCACCAGCGAACGAAAATACCCCCAATCACGTGGCTGATATTGCTACGGATACGCCACCAGCTGATCAACCGCCACCAAACGAAACTTCCGCTCGGATGGATAATCCGAAAGATCTCGATGTTTCTCCGACCATCATTCCGTCGGTCATTTCCCCGGCCAATCAGGTCGATGATCCTGAAATAGCGCCAGTTGAAAAAAAGATCCCCGTTATCCATGAACCAATTATAGAAGAAACCCGTATAATTAGCGATCAGATCGTCACCAAACCCGAGCCCGAGGAACCTACACCATCCGAAGCACATACGCCGGATTTGCCAGATAATCCTGACGAAGAAATACCCGGCATAGATTTGGAAATGGTTGACAATGCACCAGAAGTCTCCGCATCTATCAGTCCAAATGAAGAGGAGGAGATTATCGAATTTCCCGAGCCGTTTGATTTTGACGACGAAATGGATGATTTATTAAGTAAGCCTTTGATTGAGGTAGTACCGAAAATTTTCGCTAAATCAGTAAAAGAACCGGAGCCTGAGGACGAAATATCGGATTTACTACTGGAAGACTTTAATGAGTCACTACCTACAGAAGAGGAAAATCTGGACACGATGGATATAGAAGAAGAGGAAATGACCCTCCAGCCTAAACTGGGTAAATGGATTAAAAAATATCAAGCCTCCGAAGATAAAGGAAAGGATAGTCGTAAAAAGAAAGTAAAAAAGAAAAAAGACGAACCCAGGAAAAAAATAAAACCTCAGAATAATAATAAGAAGACCAAAAAGAAAGCTAAAAAGAAAGACGTTGATAGAAAAGATAGAAAGAAAAGCAAAAAAAAGGTCCCCGAACAAAAATTAAGCAAGAAAAAAGCGATCCGCAAATTTGCCAATCGCAGTATCGTAGAAGACGGAGAGACTATTTCTGTAACGCTAGCCGACCTGTATGCAAAGCAGGGAAAAACAGAAAAAGCAATTGTAGCATACGAACGATTGAGTTTGATTATTCCAGAAAAAAAGGCGTTCTTTGCATCGCTAATTAAAAAACTTAAAAAGAAATAGCTCATGTTAACAGCAATGACAATTTTAATTGCCATGATTTGTATCCTACTAATGGGTGCAATTTTGGTTCAGAATCCAAAAGGTGGCGGGGTTGATGCCAGCCTTGGAGGTACCGCAACTACACAAATGTTTGGTGCCGCCAAGTCTACCGACTTTATTGAAAAAGCAACCTGGTACTTGGCCATCGCATTGTTTGTATTATGTATCATTACCAGTTTAATGATTACAGGAGCCGGTGCAGAAGGACCTGCCCTACTATCTGAATAGTTCCGATTTTAATATCGCGAAAATAGAGAAGCTATTTTACCTTTTATTTTTGGTAAAATAGCTTCTCGCTTATTAGGAAAATGCCTCATCTAAATCAATTTCAAAATCGTCAAGAAAGTAAATTTATTTAATCGCTATTCCTAAGACTGAACAACATACTATGGATTCCTTGCCATTATGGCGGCTATCCCTTCTAAATACTAATTTTAATCTGCCAATTCTTCACACTTTCTAATTTGCTATACCCTTTTCGGTAATTATGTCACCGTTATCGGTTTGGCACAATGCGTGATGATATAACTCTAAGTACTGGTCTGAAGACTACACTTTTCTGCGCTTTCCTTTCGGAAATCAAAGAATTCTAAAAGATATTTTTTATTAATTTTTTCGACTACCCTCCCATTAATTTGGGGCTTTGTCGAAACCAAAACTTACTAAAACATGAAGCCAATCAATGACCGAGTGGTCGTGAAACCAGCTCCAGCTGAGGAGAAAACCAAAGGTGGCATTATCATTCCTGATACTGCTAAAGAAAAACCGCAACGTGGTAAAGTTATCGCAGTAGGTCCTGGTAAGGACGATGTCAAAATGACGGTTAAAAAAGGAGATGTCGTACTCTACGGCAAATACTCTGGTACCGAACTATCGCACGAAGGTAACGACTACCTGATCATGCGCGAAGATGATATCCTGGTTATTTTATAAACCAATAATACCGTATATCACTTTTCTAATTAATTCACAAAAAAATAATTATAGCAATGTCTAAAGAAATTAGATTTGATGCAGATGCCCGGGGAAAACTCAAAGCGGGTATCGATGCACTAGCCAACGCAGTTAAAGTAACTCTAGGACCTAAAGGTCGTAACGTCGTTATTCAAAAAAGCTTCGGCGCACCTGCCATCACCAAAGATGGGGTAACCGTAGCCAAAGAAATCGAACTGGATGATCCAGTAGAAAACATGGGTGCTCAAATGGTAAAAGAAGTAGCTTCCAAAACTGCAGATATCGCAGGGGACGGAACCACTACTGCTACCGTTTTAGCGCAGGCAATGGTTACTGCCGGTATGAAAAACGTAACCGCCGGTGCCAACCCAATGGATCTGAAAAGAGGAATTGACAAGGCTGTAAAAGCAGTTATTGAAAACTTAAAAAAGCAGACTGAAGTAATCGGTAACGACTACAATAAAATTCAGCAAGTAGGTGCTATCTCTGCCAACAACGACAACGAAATTGGTAGCTTGATCGCTGATGCCATGAAGCGTGTTTCTAAAGATGGGGTCATCACTGTGGAAGAATCCAAAGGTACTGATACGTACGTTGAGGAAGTATTGGGTATGCAGTTTGACCGTGGTTATTTGTCTCCTTACTTTGTGACCAACACCGAGGACATGACAACGGAATACGAAAATCCATTGATCCTGATCCACGATAAGAAGATCGCGAATATGCAGGACATCGTGCCAATTCTGGAAAAGGCAGTTGGTTCTGGTCGTCCTCTTTTGATCATCGCTGAAGATATAGAATCTCAGGCTTTGGGTGTTTTAGTGGTCAACCGTCTACGTGCTCAGTTGAAAGTAGTTGCTGTCAAAGCGCCTGGTTTTGGTGACCGTCGTAAAGCAATGCTCGAAGATTTAGCGATCTTAACGGGTGGTACTGTCATCTCTGAAGAGCAGGGTTACAAGCTGGAAAGCACAGAATTAGCACACTTGGGTAGCTGTGAGAAAATCACTGTTGACAAGGATAATACAACGATCGTAAATGGTGGTGGTACCAAGAAAGCAATCAACGCACGTATCGCTCAAATTAAGGCGCAGATCGAAAATACGACTTCTGACTACGATCAGGAAAAACTACAAGAGCGTTTAGCTAAGCTAGCGGGTGGTGTTGCCGTTCTTTACGTAGGAGCAGCAACGGAAGTAGAAATGAAGGAAAAGAAGGATCGGGTGGATGATGCATTACATGCAACACGTGCCGCAGTGGAAGAAGGTATCGTTGTTGGTGGCGGTGTTGCACTGGTTCGTGCGATCAAGTCACTGGACAAAGTAGAAGGTGAAAATGAAGATCAGGTGATCGGAATCAACATCGTTCGCAAGTCGCTCGAAGCACCTCTTCGTATCATCGCTGAAAATGCAGGTGTAGAAGGTTCCGTAGTTTTTATGAACGTACAGAAAGGTAAAGGCGATCACGGATTTAATGCGCGTACAGAAGTATACGAAAACTTAAAGAAAGCGGGCGTAATTGATCCAACGAAAGTAACGCGTATCGCATTGGAAAATGCGGCTTCTATCGCAGGTATGGTGTTGACTACCGAGTGTGTAGTTACTGACAAACCGGAAGAAGGCGGTGCTGGCGGAGGCCACATGCCTGGTGGCATGGGCGGCGGAATGCCTGGCATGATGTAAGATTTTTTTGCTATTGGTTATTTACCGTTTACGGCAAATACTAGTACAGAATTGATCCTTACTTTAATGAAAATAAAATTAAGTGCGACACTCGAAAGGGTGTCGCACTTTTTTTGTTTTTTATTGATAGGTAGATTTTCAATTACAGAAATGATGAATTGTTAATAGTAGATTCTTTGAGCATTTTTTTCGTAAGAATCTTTTTCAAAAATTGAAATAGGAAATTACTGAATAATAGGGGGTGTGGTTACCGCTCATGAATTGGCCCCTTCCGTTCCCGTAATTTTCCGCCATCCCGTTTCCGGAAAACACTCACAATCTCCGCCGTAATCGCCAACGCAATTTCTTCCGGACTTTCCGCACCAATATCCAATCCTACCGGCGCATACAAATTTTCCATCGTAGCCAGATTCAATTCAATTCCTTCTTTCTCCAACTCCATTTGCATTTTCTGCATCCGCTTTTTAGGTCCCAGCAATCCAATATAAGGAACGTTCAGCGTACCATATTTTTTTAATAGTTTATAATCCGTTCGATAATCGTGGGACATTAAAATGATCGCCGTATAAGCATCTACCGAAATGTCTGCGACCGTTTTGTAAGTATACACCCGGGCTGCTTTTTCAAAAATCAGATGATCCAGTTTTCGCTGTTTGCCCGCCACGTGAATTTCCCAGCCCAACGCTTCAGCGATGCCGACAAAAGCGTTGACATCATAATTATCTCCCACCAACACCACCCGAGTATTGGGACGTATTTGTTCTACTAAAATCTGTTCTTGATTATCCGTAGTAAAAACTTTTGATTTTTTTTTCTCCTTTACTAACTGAATGACCAACGACAAAACATCACTTTCAAGTTTCAGCCGTTTTGTCATCTGATCCACGTCTTTTTCCAAAACCGTCCACCCCAACAGATCAGAATCAGGCGTCTCAATTAATTGTAATAAAACAGCCTCCGTACGGGTACCTTTAATTTGTTTTAGCAGCTCGACAGGATTATTACTATCCGTTGAGTCAATAGGTGTAAACAAGACTTCAATTCTACCATTACAACCCAACCCTACTCCTATTTGATGCGTATCCTCTTCCATCGTATCGTAGACCACCATTGAAGACCGATCTTTCATAATAGCAATTTTAGCCCGCCTTAAAGCATCTCCTTCCAGACAACCACCGCTGATCCCTCCGATCCACTGTCCGGTACTACTCACGTACATCCGCGCGCCCACCCGTCGGTACGCAGACTCTTCCACTCGTACTACCGTAGCCAAAGCAGATTGCTCTGTTTTCCAGTCTGTTGCTGCGTAACGTTCCACTATTTTCTCAATTTCCTTCATGGTCTCAATATCTTTGTTTTTTACGGATTATACTAATGCGGGTACTAAATTAGTAGGCATTTCAAATTGTCAATTTTTCCTAGACATTAAGAACAGTTGATTAGTGATTCGTTAATCGGTCCTCCCAACGCATAGGTATCGCACTCTAAAGTATTTGAAAAAAAATTTAAAAAAAAATGCCTTTCCTCAATTGAGAAAAGACATTTAATTAACTGTTTGTGTTATATTCAAAAATTATTCTGCTTTCTTTTTATTTAAGTTTGCCAGTCCACGCTCTTTCTGTAATACTTCTACTTCTCCCATTACCCGATCAATTAAATCGTAGTGCATAGCGCTGGTAGACGCATATTCTCTTGCAGAAGAAAGAAAGTCTCCAGCCATTTCGTAATCACCGTTGGTTTTAAATTCCATTGCGATTCCCATCCAGGCCAGCTGAAAGTTGGTTTCCGTATTTAGAATATCTGTAATTTCTAAATTTGCTTCTTCTTTAATTTGCTGCAAGCTACCAGATAGACTTTTACCATTCTTAAAGATGTAGGCAGCACGATTACTCAAGCGACCGTTTCGCCAGTTAGAAATTAACTTGTCTCCGTTTTGAAAATTAAAGATCGCCTTTCCACTTAGTCGGTTCATTTTCCAATCACCGTTTAATGTATCTCCACTAGCCCAGGTTATCATACCTGCTCCCTGACGCATACCTCCGTCGGTCATACCACTGAATACACTTTTATCAGAACGAATCAATGTTCCCTCTCCGTGTGGAATTCCATCTTGCCAGTCACCACTATATAACGCACCATTTTTATAACGCATGGTTCCTTTACCGTGGATAGAGCCATCCATAAAAGCACCAAGATATTCATCTCCATTTTCGAAGATAGCAGCTCCCTGATCACCGATCATGTCGTCTCTCCATTCTCCATCGTAGGTTGTTTTATTATTAACCATTTTTCCGTAGCCGTGACGATTACCATTTTTAAAAGTACCTTCATAGTACACATCGCTCGACCAGATCATCTTCCCTTCTCCGTTGGGTTTACCATTTTTAATGGCGCCTTCAAAACTCCGTCCGTCTTCCCAGGCAACGTAACCGTTTTCACAATTAAGATCTACATCAACACAAGTAGTTTCCACTATTCCACTGTTACTCTGTGTTGGATATTTAATAATATACTGCGCAGAGATAAATCCGGGTAGTGTCAATAAAATAAAAAGAATTAGGTTGGTCGTTAAAGTACGCATGGTGTTTTATTTTTTTTTACAAAATATCAAACTAAGAAATAATCCAAGGGGCTGGAAGGAAGGGAACTATACTAGATGAAAATAATAAGGCAAAAAGCGTACCATTCAAAACGTCAGAAGCCGATATAATCTAAAATTATATCGGCTTCTTTTAATATGACATATACCTAAACTATATTATCAATTAATAATCAATTTCTTAACAGTCATTTTTTGATTGATAGCAATTTTACAAAAATAAATACCCGCATCAAAACGCTCGGTATTAATTCTCAGGTTTTCTCCATTGAAAGAACGTTCGTAAATCGTCCGACCCAATAAATCGTAAATTACTACTTCGTATAGTTCTCCGGTAAACGCGATTAATTGTAACGCTACGTAATCACTTGCCGGATTTGGCAGAATCTTAAAATCAGGTCCTTGTACAGGTACTTCGGTATCAACCGTCCCGTCGGTATTCAAATCTGTTTGGTAAAAATTAAGGCCACCCCGAAAATTTCCCAACAGTAAATCCAGTACATTGTCACCATCAATATCCGTCATACTGATTCTGGACTCCTCCCCTACCCTGATATTGTCTCCATAAGCCTCATCCACCAGATCGAAAGCGCCATCCAGATTATTTTCAATATTATCATACCGATAAATATCCCCAAGGTAGCTTCCGCAAAACAAGGTATAGCTTCCTCCGAAGTCTACAAAAACCGGAGCCGACATTCCAATATCAAATCCAAAAGCGGCTACATCTACTTCACCAAAAAAATCATCGTTAGGCGCAGCAGTATGTACGGGTTGAAAAACAGGATTGGTCGAACTACCGATGTTTGGCAGATAGTTCAAATTTCCATTTCTTTCTCCAATCACCAAATCCAGCATACCATCTCTGTTTATATCTACCAACGTTGGCGTACTATTTTGACCTACGTCAATTTCCAAGTAGTTGGGGGTAATAACAAACTGAAATGTATTTCCAGGTCCCGCCGTATTCTCTCCATAAAATAAAGAACCATTCTGATAACCAACAATCATATCGATGTCACCATCACCATCCAGGTCACCAAAAGTAGGAACAAATCCCCAGGCGTTACTACCGTATTGAGAAAAATTCAAATAGTCTTCGTCAAAAAGGGTGAACGCAGGATCGGTTGCCGTTCCGGTATTTCGATATAAAAATAACCGGGGATCTCTTTCGTTAAAGGGTTTGTAAAAAGTATTGGTTCCAACTAGTATATCCTGCAAACCATCCTGATCAAAATCTATAAATACAGGACTACTACCACTTCCCATGTCAATGGTATTATAAGTTAGTAAATCTTTTCTTTGAAAATTAAAATCCGGTACCGCATCCGTTCCATCATTTCGGTAGTACCAAAGATTTTGATAATCTTCTACTCGACGTGGAGAATTCGGTGCAGCCAACAGATCGCGTTTGCCATCATTATTTACATCCACAAAAAAGGAAGCCGGAAAAGAAGGTAAATCTACCGGCACATCCGTAGAAGGATAACTACAGTCCTGATCGATCATCATCGCCATATCCGCATCTCCGCCATTTTCTAAAAAAGTCAACGCATCAAAAGATATATCTCCGAGAACGACTTCTTTGTCGCCGTCGCCATCATTGTCAAAAGTAAGAATCGTAGAACCCGCATGTCGGGTGTCGCCCTGCAAATCCGTAAATCCATCACAACAGGCACCCATCTCGACGGGCAGACAAACACAGGTAGACAATCCGTCTTCAAAAATACCGCCGAAGCAATCCGTCTCCCGATCAAAACGCAGACTATCCGCACCAAAACCATCTTCTACCGATTGATTGGAAAAAAATTCCATATAGCCACCATTGACCCCAAAAGAAATAATATCCATATCTCCATCTCCGTCAATATCATCAATAGCTGGCAAATCCTGGGCAGAAACGTACAGGTTGGTAAAGCTCCCGTTATTCAACTGAAATGGAATAATATTGAACTGAAATTGTGGAAAGTAAAAAGGAGCAAATTTTAATTCATTGTCTTCAAAGTAACCCCGCAATACTTCGACTCCCGAAATACCGGGCGTACGGGCTGCCGTAAAAATATCCATCGCACCATCCTGATTAAAATCACGCAAGAGTACCCAATCCAGCAGATCCGGTAAATTTTCTGCGTAGCGTGGTGCGTACGTATACTCGGGTTGGTTGGCTACTCCATCATTCAGATAAACGATAGAAACATTCCCGCTTCGGTCGAAAACAAAAAGATCCATCAAACCATCGTTGTTAAAATCTGCGTTGGAGACTTGTGGTGTATTGATTCCCCCCGTTAGTGGATTTTTTAATACCGTATTATTAACCGTAAACTCAAAATTCAAGGGTGATAAATCCTGTCCCATCAAAGCGGTACAAGTGATGATCATTGATACCGAAAATATAAAAACTCTAATAGAAATCATAGGCTAACTTTGGTGGTACGAAAATAAATTTGTTACTTGGAAATTGTTAAATAACCAGGATATCTTCTAGCAAAAATACGCATTACATAATGAGAAACCATTACTTACGATATTTGTTGTTTTTGATTTGTACGCTAGCTTACATTAGCGCAATTGGACAAACAACGCCTCTTTCTCCCTTTTTACTGACGGAGTATCAGTTGCAGATGGAAAAAGACGTACTCATTTTTAATGCTCCGGGAACCAACGGAACGACGACCATCAATATTAGTGGCAACGATGATCCTGCTTCGCTGAATTTTATCAACGGTCAGGCGACTTTCCCTTACCCCGTAGATCAAAAAGGAAAGTTGCTTTTATTGACTCATAAAAATGCGGCAGATAAAAATCAATATAAATTAGTCCACGTTGCCAAAAAATCAGACGGCTCCCATCGGGTCAGGAATATTCCGATGTGGCTGTCTATCGTTCCTCCCCTGATTGCAATTCTACTCGCTTTATTATTTAAGGAAGTGGTGGTCTCTCTTTTTATCGGTATCTGGGCCGGCGCTTTTATTGCGGGTGGCTTAAGAATCGAATCACTCTACTATTTTTTGGTTTCTATTTTTGAAGTTGTAGAAAAATATGTCGTTAAAGCGTTGGCGGATTCCTCTCATATTTCGATTATCGTATTCTCCCTAATGATTGGTGGAATGGTCGCCATCATCTCCCGGAACGGTGGCATGGCTGGCGTTGTAAAATCATTATCTCGCTACGCAAAAGATGCTAAAAGTACACAGTTTATTACCTGGGTATTGGGTGTCGCGATCTTTTTTGATGACTATGCGAATACGCTGATCGTCGGGAATACGATGCGTTCGGTGACCGATAAATTTAAAATCTCCAGAGAAAAACTGGCCTATATTGTCGACAGTACCGCGGCTCCCGTTTCGGCAGTGGCGTTTATCACCACGTGGATTGGTGCGGAATTAAGTTATATCGCTGATGCTACGGCGATGCTCGAAGGATTTGATGCGGGGATGACTCCTTACGCCTTATTCGTTAGTTCATTGCGCTATTCTTTCTATCCGATTCTAACCCTGATTTTTATTTTAATATTAATATTTACCCGTCGGGATTATGGACCGATGTGGAAAGCGGAACACCGTGCCCGCTCGACCGGACAAGTGAGTAGCGCCCGCAATGACGACGAAGATGATCCGGATATGGAAGATTTATCACCCGTAAAAGGTGCTCCGCTAAAATGGTATAACGCAGCTATTCCAGTATTTGTAGTTATTTTACTAACTATTTTTGGATTAATTGATACCGGCATTGCTTCCGTCTACGGAGAGTTGGTAGCGAAAGGCATCAGTCCGGCCTCAGAAGCATGGGGAGATGTGTGGCCATTGATGTCGCAATTGAGCGGTGAAGATGCTTCCTTTTTTATGCGGGTTGGTAAATTGATCGGTAGCTCTGATTCTTACGTAGCTTTGTTGTGGGCCTCTTTTGGTGGTTTGCTGATTTCTATTCTGATGACAGTCGGCCAAAGAATTATGAAACTGATAGATACGATGCACAATATGACGATCGGTTTTAAGACGATGTTACCTGCCTTGATCATTCTAACACTGGCCTGGTCACTGGCCATTACAACCGAAGAATTACATACGGCTACTTACATTACTAATTTATTGCAGGACAGTCTGAGTCCATATCTGATGCCCGCGATTATTTTTATACTGGCTGCATTTATTGCGTTTTCGACGGGATCGAGCTGGAGTACGATGGCGATACTCTACCCGATTGCGATTCCGACGACTTGGGCGATTTGTCAGACGCAAGGGGTGGATCCGGATGTCAGTATGGAGATTTTATTAAATGTAATTGCAACCGTTTTGGCGGCTTCGGTGGTCGGGGATCATTGTTCGCCGATTTCGGATACGACTATTTTAAGTTCGTTGGCGAGTGACTGTAATCATATTGACCACGTTCGGACGCAATTGCCTTACGCATTGACGGTAGGTACGACCAGTTTAATTGCCGGTAGTTTATCGACTTTCTTTGGTGGTGGCATATGGATTTGTTTGTTGCTAATGGTGGTGAGTGCGATTTTGCTTTACGGGATTGTGCGGAAGTTTGGGAAGGTGAGTGAGTGAGGCGCTGTGCTTGTTGAGGCGCTTCGCTTGTTTAAAAATAAAAAACAAGTCAATCGTATTCTATGCATTTAATTACGATAAAGTGCTCAACAAGCGAAGCGTTTCAACATTTCAACAATATTAAAAAAATGGACTTACCCATCATACAAGAAATTCGTAAATGCACCGTCTGCGAACCCGACTTACCGATGGGTGCGAACCCAATTGTAACGGCAATCAAAGAAACAAAGATCGGCTTGATCAGCCAGGCACCCGGTCGAATCGCACACGTAAGCGATCTGGCGTGGAATGATCCAAGTGGACGAAGATTGCGGGAATGGCTGAATGTCACCGATCCGGTATTTTATGATCCAAAAAATTTTGGGGTGTTACCGATGGGATTTTGTTATCCGGGAAAAGGGAAGTCGGGAGATTTACCACCCCGAAAAGAATGTGCGCCGCTCTGGCACGAACCGTTATTGGCAGCACTCCCCAATATTGAAATCTTTTTATTGATTGGTGCTTATTCGCAAAAATATTATTTAGGGAAAACTAGAAAAAAGAATTTGACGGAAACGGTGCGGGCGTACGAGGAGTACTTACCCAGGTTTTTTCCGTTGGTACATCCTTCGCCTTTGAATTTTCGGTGGCAGAAAAAGAATCCGTGGTATGAAGCAGAGGTGGTACCTGATTTACAGGAGCGGATAAAGAATATTCTACCAAAGATTGAATGAGTTCAAAATATAATCAGATTCAAATATAAAATCTTGGATTTGAAGGCTGATCCCCCGCAATTCCCTATCTTTGCGGAATGAAAAAATTAATTCTTTTTGCTGTAGTTATCGGAATATTCCTTTCTAGCTGTGGAGAACCGAAGCCTAACGTCCTGCGCCTGGCAGTAGCTTCCAACCTGCAATACGTCATTAATCCACTCGTGGATGCCTTTAAAAAAACAAATCCGAGAGAAACGGAAATCATTTTAGGCTCATCGGGAAAACTGACTACCCAGATTATCAATTCCGCTCCTTTTGATGTATTTATCTCTGCCGACCAAAAATATCCGTTGGAATTACACGAAAAAAAATTAACGCGGACGGCTCCGGAAACGTATGCGCAAGGGGAACTCGTTTTATGGTCGCTGGCAACCAATGAAAAACTGGATTTAAATATTCTTGACCTTAGTAAAATTGAGCACTTTGCGATTCCCAATCCGGAAATTGCGCCTTACGGAAAAGTAGCGGTGGAAGCGTTGAAATTTTACGGCTGGTACGACCAACTGGAAGAAAAGTTGGTGATGGGAGAAAACATTTCACAAACCAATCAATTTATCATTAGTAAAAACGCACAGTTGGGGATGACAGCGTTGTCTTCCGTGGTCAGCGAACCGATGAAAAAACAGGGCGTATGGACGACCTTAAATCCCGACTCTTTTACGCCGATTCGACAGGATGTGGTGGTTTTAAAAAAAGCAAAAGAAAGAGGAACCGAAGCGGCTGCTACTGCCTTTGTCAATTTTCTAAAAACGGAAGAAGCGCAGAATATTTTACGAACTCACGGTTATAAGATTACACAAGCCAAATAGATGAATTATGCGCCCATCATTTTGAGTTTTCAGTTGGCTTTTGTCACGACGCTTTGTTTATTGCTCATCGGAATTCCGCTGGCTTATTGGCTCTCGGAAAGTCGGAGTCCGATAAAACCTGTTTTAGAAACCATCGTCAGTTTACCGCTCGTATTACCTCCGACGGTCATTGGATTTTATTTACTACTCGCTTTTAGTCCGAATAGTTCGGTAGGATATTTTTTAAAAAATATGCTGGGAATAGACTTTATTTTTAGTTTTTCCGGATTAGTAATTGGGTCTATTATTTATAGTTTGCCATTTATGGTCCATCCCATTCAGGCTGGATTGCATAATCTGCCCAAGAATTTGTCCGAGGCAGCTTACGTTTTAGGGAAATCGCGGTGGACAACTTTACAGCGCGTTTTGCTACCCAACATTAAACCGGCTTTATTCACGGGAATTGTACTAAGCTTTGCACACACAGTCGGAGAATTTGGCGTGGTACTGATGATTGGTGGAAATATTCCGGGACAGACTCGGGTGGCGTCGATTGCGATTTACGATCAGGTGGAAGCGATGAATTACGGAGCGGCGCATCAGTATGCGCTGATTTTACTGACCATTTCTTTCGTTGTTTTGCTGATGGTTTACGTGGTCAACGGTCATTATTTTAAAAAAACGAGCCGTGCTGGAATTTGATTTAACGAAACAGTTTGGAAAGGGAGAAACCGGTTTTTTACTCGACGTAAAAGCGCAATTACCCGCCGGAAAAATCATCGGTATATTCGGTCCCTCGGGGGCTGGAAAAAGTAGTTTGTTGCGGTTATTATCCGGATTAGAAAAAGCAGATCGAGGTTTTCTAAAAGTAAATAATACCATCTGGTCAGATACGAAGGAACGGCTTTTTTTAAAGCCACAGCAACGGACAGTCGGTTATTTATTTCAAAATTATTCTTTGTTTCCCAATATGACGGTTGCCCAAAATTTGGCTTTTGCGGCCGAAAAAAATATAGACCGTGATCAGCTAAAAGAACTACTGGCTGCTACTCAATTGACGGATAAAAAAAATCAGTATCCAAAAAGTCTTTCCGGAGGAGAGCAACAACGGGCCGCTTTGGCCCGGGCGCTGGTACGACGTCCGTCCCTGCTATTATTGGATGAACCACTCGCTGCACTGGACGAAGAGATTAGACAAAGTTTACAGACTTATATTTTAGCCCTTCACGAGCGCTTTCAACCGACAACTCTTTTGGTCAGTCACGATCGTCAAGAATTAGCGAAGCTTTGTGATTTGGTCATAGAAATAGCTGCAGGAAACATCGTCCAGATGGGTACACCGGATTTGCTATTTGGAGATACCCAAACGATTGATTTAACCGAAGGTAGTTTTCGTGTACTCACGTTGACACGTAGTGAAAACAAATTAATCGTAGAGTTGATAGCCGGTCATCAAAAAATAAAAATAGCTTTGAATAGTGCTTCGTATCCAACCTTAAAAAGTGGGGACCTCATACAAATAAAAGGAGCAGCATTTACGCTTTTGTCCAAAAAAATCAACGCTTGAAAGCACCACAAAATATATTGGTCCGACTCCCCAATTGGCTGGGAGATATGGTGATGGCCTATCCGTTTTTAGATAGTCTGCGAAGGACGTATCCGGATGCCGCGATTGATATTATTACCAAAAAAGGATTAGAAACACTGGTTCCTCATTTTGGAAAATTTAATAAAGTGATTCCATTTTCTAAAAAGGAGTTTCCGGGGTTACGAGGCGTCTATCGGTTTGGGAAACTTTTAGGAAAAGCAACTATTTACGATCTATTTATTTGTTTACCAGATTCATTTTCGGCAGCAGTGATGGGTTACGCGACGGGTGCCCGCCATCGGATGGGTTACCGAAAAGAATTGCGACAGTGGATGTTGACCCATTCTTTTAATTTTCCTTCGGAGGGAACGCACCGCTCGGAAGTATATCTAAACCTACTGGTACAATATCATCCGTCAACTAAAATCGAAAAGGTAGATTTTTTACAAATTGAAAATCCTGGAAAAGTATATTCTCTTCCTCAAGGAAATAATCTGATTTTTAATGTAAATTCAAATGCGGATTCCCGACGGCTACCGGTGTTTAAAGCGTTGGAGTTTATCAATTATTGGCTGGAAAAAACGGATTATAATCTGATCCTTCCGGGACATCAAAGCGAATTTGATTATGTTGAGAATATTGCGAAATTGGGCGCTCGCCCGGATCGGATATTTAACATAGCGGGTAAAACTACGATTTCCGAATTGATGGCGGTACTACAGCAAGCGGATCAAATGGTCACCACGGATACAGGCATTGCACACTTGGGAAATGCGATGGGTACAAAAACAACGATGTTGCTCGGAGCAGCCGACGAACGGGTGACTGCCCCTATTTTTTCGGAGAAACTATTTATGCCGAGGGTACCGGGTTTGGCTTGTGCTCCTTGTGTACGGAATACTTGTAAGGTGGGCGGTGTGCCTTGTTTGACGGGTTTAGAAGTAGAAGGTTTTTTTTAAAGGCCAATTGTTTGATGTGACGATTAGATCACAATTTTTTTTTAAAAAACAGCGCGCGCATCAAATGATCTAACCGCTCGTTCAAAAGGTACGATGGTTAGACATTCAATACGCGCTCATTCCTTAACAAGGTGTGGTTGTTTTGTTTTTTGAAAAAAATCGTTTTTCATCGCCTCGTCTAAAAACAAATTAATCGACCCAAACCTTTATAAGGAATGTTGATAAAATGATCTTTAACTTGACTTTAGCCAAACCTTGCTATTGGCTAGTGGCTAAAGTCGAGGGTGTTCAATTAGCTGAAAAAACCTCTGCATTTTTATGATAATTTATTTCAATTAGATAAATTCATTTGATAACTTGCTCTTCAGAAAATAATGCGATCCCTCTGGGATCGAACGACTGCGGGCCTCGAATCTCGGCTAACATAATGTGATCCCTCTGGGATCAATCCGAAAAAACGTAATAAAAACTGCATAAGAAATTTTTAGTAAAGTTTGGGTTAACAGATCAATATAGCAACAAGGCATTAAGACACAAATTATTGCACCGCTGACACGCTTTACAAAATACGCTCTAAGACGGGATAAAAGTGCAAGAGCATCATAACATGGTTATGACGCTCTCTATGGGGACGGTGTTTTGATCTTGCTTTTCTTTCGATAATTATTAAATCCTATAGAGTAACAAGACGCCATACCACATCTTTGAATAGCTAATGCAAAAATCTATTTGGCGGAATTCCCAGCTAAATTTTGCTCACCCGGTCTACCACGTTTTAAAAATTGCAGACAGATAAAAGTTATAATCATTCCAAAAACCAGACACTCCATCAGTCTAACACCACCGGCAACAAATGCGCTTCCCAAATAATTATGAGGCTCCGTTGGGTTACCCATTTCGAGACTGGTTTCCGGAGTATACAAAAATATGCCAATTAATGCCATTGCAATTGCGGCGGTAATTGTTACCAGCCCACCCTGTCGAATACCATCAACAAACTTGTAACTTTCTCCCAACATTTTTCGATGATTGACCAGTACAAAAACCAAAATTGGTATAAGCACGATATATTTAAAAAACATAATTAGTGCTGCATCCATCTCAATTTCACCCAACGCATAAGCAAAAATACTTATTCCGACGGCAGCAGCTATTCCAGCTACAATTCCTGAGAAATAAAACCTTGATTTATCGACACGTACTACTGCAACTGGATTGGAATTTTTCATGTTATTATTATTTAGGATCTTTAGGCTTTAGGGATGTTGACAAAATTAAATGACGATTCTATACTTCTATATTTTTTTTGCTACGAACCGCCCAGGCATCCAGCATCCATGATTTCTTTTCAAGGTTTTCGAGAAAAGAACCAGCCATATCAATGGTTCCTTCGTCACTCACCTTAGCTGCATTTTCGATAACAGATCGGAGGCTTTGGATAAGTATCTGGTGATTTTCCAAAATCGTTAAAACCATTTCCCGGTCATCTTCCTCTTTGCCCGCTTCCGCTACTGTACCGACTTCCAGATAATCCGTAAACCGGCTAAGAGGTCGATTACGCAAAGTTAGAATACGTTCAGCTATTTCATCAATTTTTAAACGCGCATCATTATACAAATCCTCAAACTGATTGTGTAAGTCAAAGAAATTTTCTCCTTTTATGTTCCAGTGAAAATTTCGTAGATTTTGGTAATAAACATGATAATTACTGAGTAATATATTTAGCTCTTTTACAACAGGTATTATTTCTTCTTTCTTGAATCCTAGATAATTCATAATTAAATTCTTTTGGTTAAAATATAAATAGTCAGCTTACAAAAAACGGGAAGGTGCACTGATTGTTCACAAGTTATTTTTTGTGTATAGATATACTTAATCTACGAACAAATTATGCTGCCATAACATTTTCGATACTTCCATATCTACTGTTTACCATTCCTTGCAATTTCTTTCGAGCGTAAAAAATTCGACTTTTTACGGTTCCCATCGGTAGGTTTATTTTTTCTGCAATTTCGTCATATTGGTATCCTTGAATCATCATTTCGAAGGGAACTTTATAACTGTCAGAAAGATTACCAACCATTTTTTTCAGTTCTTTCATCATAATAACAGAATCTCCATTTCCCTCTACACTTTTGTTTGCAATCATGTAACTGAAATCTTCGATTGGCTTAACAACCTTATTTCTTGTTTTCTTTTTTCGGTAATTATTGACAAAAGAATTATACATGATGGTGGTTACCCATGCTTTGAAATTAGTTCCTTCTGTAAATCGATCTTTGTGATTGTAACTACGCATTAAAGTTTCCTGCATGAGGTCTTTAGCGTTTTCCTTATTGTGTGTTAATTTCATGGCGAAACCAAAAAGTAAGGATTCTATTTTTTCCAAGTTGCTATTAAATGCTGCGTTTGTCATGTTTATGTTTTATACTGGTTATAGAGTTTGATTGAATTGAGTTTTTTATCTGGCAGATTACCCGGCAAGTGTACCTTGCTGATCTTCTTTCGTGGAATTGGCCATTGGAATTACAGTGGCTTCATAATGTTCATATATAAAAGCGGTATATGATTTTGCGACTTCAAAATGCATATCATCGAGCATATCCAACTCCATTTTAAGCTGTATTAAAGAGTCATCTGTATCTGTAGCGATGGCCTCGAGGCTAAATGATTTTGAAATAGCATTTAATCGGCTGATCAAATCAACAGCAATTGAAATTAATTTTTTATTTTTTAGCAAAAAGGTACTGGCCTCCTGACAAATATTTGCTCTCGGATGACCTTCAGCAATATGCTCCAGTTGATACTTGCTTCGATTTAGCCGCTGAACAGTAAGGTAAGCTGCCAAGGTTAATCCGGCAGGATTAAACTGATTGTGTTGGGACTGTAACTCTTTAGAATTTATAGAATAGTTCATAGTAAAGCAATTTAAGTTTGTCTTGTTTTTAAGTGTTTGACATAAGCATTTTCTAAAATAAAAACACACTTACACTCTTCCATAGTCAAATCGCGTGCCAACTTTTTAACACGTTGAAAATCAGATAGTTACGACAAATTATTATAAACAATATTGATTAAATATCAGCAAATTGATTAAATATCATCATTGGATTATAACTTGATAATACCAGACTAATGTTTCAAGCACTAATCGCCATTCCTTAGTGCCAAAAGCACTAGAAAACTGAAAAAGAAAAAAATTGAAAAAAACATGAACAAAATCAATCCTTTTGCATTTTAGGAATGCAGGCATAAATTATGCATTCGATTATTCACCATACAAAAATTAAAATCCTTTATATTGCCCAATACAAATACATATAAAAAAATTACTCAAGAAACGTTTCTAGAAACGGTAATCGAAGGGAAAAAGCCTTCTGTTCTCGTATTTGGTGCGGAGTGGTCGGGCAATGCTGAAATTATGAATAGCATGATGAGCAGAATCTGTCGTGAATTTACAGCTGGTATAAATTTTTTCGAAGTAGATATTGAAAAAAATCCTGAAATTGCCACATTTTTTGGTATAACAACTATCCCGGTTACCGTTATGTTGAAAGGAGGCGAAGTATTGGGTTTGGTAAGAGGTTTTACGTCTGCTAATAATATCAGAAAGAAAATCAATAATAATTTTATAGAATTATAAAGCTACAGACATAATTGTTAGGCACAAAAACTACCTACTCAAAATTTCTTAATCTATTTAATCCTTGTTCCTTAGGATCAATAAAGGAATAACTTATTTTTTAATTGATCCTTACTATAATTCGATTGAGAGGGAAGCTAAATTTTCTCTTCTCCGTATGGTATGTGAAAAATTAAAAATTCACCTTATTTTCTAAAACACTTTGTTTATCCATTAGAATTCGTATATTTGTCAGTATACAAAGGGAAGAAAAGTAAACAAAACTTACTAGTAAAAATTTTCAGAGCCCCATTTCTGGAAAATTTTATGACATAAAAGTAACCTCGAAGGATACCCTTCAGTCATTAAGCGTTGTACAAATCCGAGTACTCGCCTTATCTTTTTATCTAAGTCATACTCATTTTTTGTTGATTCCATTAGATAGTTGAAAATATCAACTACACTTATTAGGCTTTATTCTAAAAAATATATGCTCTAAATGATCTTTTTGTTCAACCTTCCTGCCCGATTAGCGTCAGTCAGGAAACCTGATCAAAAATTTCTAGTTGGCTTCTATACAAACCTTTCAGAATAAAGTCTATTAGGAACGGTCCAAAAATAGCTTTACACTTTTTTGGCTGCTTCTTTTGCTACTACGCTACCCCGCCGTACAGATTGTCAGATCGGGCAGGGTCACTAAAATACGCATGATGCTACGGCATAACTTCGTTTTTAGTACCTTGATTAGTAACAAAATAGCCAAGTCTGAAATATCAACTTATTTAGGTGCAGTTCCTTAACTTAACTTGTTTTTAAAGCTAAATGATTATGAAAAATGATGTATTTAAGATTATGATTCTGCATAAAGACAAAATAGTAAAAAGAACAATTAAGCGCGAAATTCTTAAGATTCTTCCTTTTACCCTTTTTTTGACAGCATCATCTAAAAATTCTTTTTTAGAAAAAATAGGATGGATGACTCCGGATCTGGTATTTTCTGATATTGCAAAAATGGATTCCCCTGGTCTGGAGGCGCTGGTATATGTCCGAAAAAACATGGCAGAAACCCCTTTCATGTTTATTATTAATCAATCGCAAACGAACAATGACTCCATTTTATTAATACTGAAAGAAGGAGACGGAACGATTAATTGTAATAAACCAGAGCAAATTATTCAAGCAATCCATAAGATTCTGCCCCGCATAAAAAAGTACAAAGATTTAAAAAGTGATGAAGCATTTCAATTGCATCAACAATCAATGCTAGCGCAAAAATCAATCGCTCTGGCTACAAAAGGATATTTGGTTCCTCAGAAAGAAATTTATCTAAGATCTTTGGCAAATAGTTAAAATAACAATTTGAAAAAATATGGTTAAGCCTCTAAAAGTGATGATCCTGGAAGATGTAAAAACGGATCAGGAATTAGTAAAGAGACAAATTTTAAAATACAATACGGACTGTGTTTTTACTGTGGCAAAAAACAAAAGCAGTTTTCATGAGAAAATAGACTGGTTTTTACCCGATCTTATTCTGGCAGATTATAATTTACCGGATTTTACTGGTCTGGAAGCATTGATGCACGTAAAAGAAAGTAAACCTTTTGTTCCCGTTGTCTTCGTTACCGGAGGCTTAAATCCCAACGATCCCGTTGCAGAGATAGTTTTAAAAGTAGCCGACGGTTTTGTTTTAAAGGATAACCTTGGAACGCTCCATGTCCAGATTAAGAAAATTATGGATAAGCATGCGGCGAAAGCCAAGAAATTTGCTGAAGAAATTTCCAAACAAAACAATCAGAAACTTAAGGTTTTAAAAACGATCAGCCTTTTAAAAAACTCTGATGATTTTTCTGGTAAAGAAGAAATAATGACCCTTGTAAAATCAATGGAAATAGATTTAAACGAAGAAGAATAAAGGTCTGTTTTGCGCAACTTGGCTGACTTTACTATTTTTATAATCAATAGATATTTACATGCAAGCATTTCTCTTTTTATAGTTCATTTTTTTGCAGAAAAAAACCGAAAACCCGGCTGACTGACATCAGTCGAGCAGCCTGCCTGGCTAAGACGGCCAGTCAAACAGGGAAAAAATCTGCCGCCTGTTTCGAATTCGCTGACCCGCCCGTTTTGAATTAAAAATCAATTAAATTACTTCCATTTTGCAGTATTTTTAACGTTAAATAACCAACATTTTATTTTTTAATGTTGTAGTTTTCCTTTTTAAATTTAGCTGCACAAAATAGTAAAGTCAAGTTTGGCAACTTTCAACAAAATACTTATGAAATTATTGTTCAAAATCATTATACTGCTTGTTTGCCTACCCTTAATTGCTTGTAATGCTCTTCAGGAAGGAATCCCCGATGCAGTAAAAGCAGCATTTGCCAAAAAGTACCCTGGCGAAAACGATCCTGACTGGTTCTTTGATAAAAATGGAAATTATGAAGCTAAATTTAAAAAAGATGGTATACACTATCGCGCTGACTTCACCCCACAGGGAGTATGGGTAGAGACGGAGACAAATATCAAAGAAAAAGAGTTGCCCAAAGCGATAAAAAAGGTGATAAAAGAAAAGTATGATGACCTGAAAATCGCAGAAATTGAAAAGGTCGAAAGCAATGCAAAAGGTCTTTTTTATGATGTAGAATTTAAAGTAAACGGTACCAAAAAAGACGTAGAGTTTAATGCCAGCGGTCAAATCCTTAATTAATTTTTAGGTAGAAAATATATGCATAATAAAACAGTAACGACAGAAAATCCATACAGTAATACTTACGACCTTGACAATTGTGATAAAGAACCAATTCACATCATTCAAACCGTTCAGGGTTTTGCATGTCTAATGGCCATCAGTTCCGATGGTAAAGCCATAGTAAAGCAGGCCTCCACCAATGTAAATGCATTTTTAGATGTGACGCATGATCAATTATTGGGTAAATCAATTTTTGATTTTATCTCAATAAATGCTGCCGAGCGACTAAAAAAAGGAATAAAAACAGGGAATTTTTTAGAAATTAATCCAGTCATTTTACCTGCCAAAAATGAACGATTGAAACAACGGTTATTGTCTATTCACCAAACGGATGGTCAATTGTGTATCGAGATAGAACATCGCATCGAACACGAAAACGAGCTTTATTTTTTGTCAATGGTCGATCATGCCATCCAGCAAATTCAGACGAGTGCTGTTTCACAAAACCTGTTTCAGCTAGCTGTTCAGGAAATAAAAAAAGTAACCGGATACGATCGAGTAATGATCTATCAGTTTGATCAGGATTATAATGGTCAGGTTATCGCCGAAATGAAAGAAAAACATCAGGAAGCTTTTTATGGTATCCGGTATCCGGCAAGCGATATTCCCAAACAGGCAAGAGACTTGTTTTTAAAGAACAGGGTCCGAATGCTGACCGACGTCGACGACCACCTTAGCTTAATTCAACCCAGCCTCCATCCGGAAAAAAATACCCCGCTAAATGTCTCTAAATCTGCTTCGCGGGGCGTCTCTCCTATTCATCTGGAATACCTTCGCAATATGGACACGCAGGCTACCCTCACCGTCGCCATCATCGAAGATAACAAGCTATGGGGATTGATCGCTTGTCACCATGGACAAAAAAAGGTGCTGGACTACCGGACACGAAGTTTGATAAAATTTATAGGAAATATTATTTCTGGACATCTCTCGCTGCACCGGGCTACCGAGTATCGAGAAAATATTTTGAAGAACAATATCATCCACGCACGGCTCTTTGAACATATGAATCAGGAGCAGGATATTATTCGCGGACTGACCGAAGGGAGACATAGTTTACTGGATTATATTTATGCGGATGGTGCTGTTATTATTTTTGATAACCAAGTAGTACAAATTGGAAATACGCCAACCGAATCACAGATCAACCGACTCGTCGATTGGTTAAGTAAAGACCCGTTAACCAATCTATATTCTACTGATCGCCTGGTGGAAGAAAATCCGGATTTTGAGGATTTCGCTAAAGATTTTTCAGGCATACTATCCGTTAATTTGTCAGGCAACATCTCCGAATTTATTATTTGGTTTCGGCAATCGCAAGCGCAAGAAGTGACTTGGGGTGGCAATCCCAACGAGGCTAAAAATCGGTTAAAAGAAACGGGAAGACTGTCGCCACGCAAATCCTTCAAAAAATGGAAAGAAGTGGTGGTCAACCAATCGCTGCCGTGGACGGAACAAAACGAAGATGCTGCCTTAAAACTCAGAAGTGATATTAAAGATATTTTATTGAAAAGGTTTGGTCAGCTAAAAAAACTGCACGAAGATTTGAGTCGATCTTACCATGAACTGGAAAGTTTTAGCTATACCGTTAGCCATGATCTACGATCACCGTTGCGGGGTATTGAAGGTTTTGCCCAGATACTGGTAGAAGATTATTCTGAGAAACTGGATGATTTTGGCATTGAAGTAATCAACACCATTGTAAGAAGCGTCGATAGAATGAACAGTTTTATCAATGATATTCTAAAATTATCCAAATTAGCAAAGCTGGAAATGATTCCGGAAGTAATTGATATGGAGAAACTGCTAGAAGATATTGCCCACAACTACAGGCTGGTCAAAGATCCGGATAAAAAAATAAATATCATTATCGAAGATTGTCCCCCCATCAAAGGAGACCGGATAACAATTCGACAGCTATTCGCCAACCTGATCAATAACGCAGTTAAATATAGACGTCCAATTGATGATGCTTACGTGACTATCGGTGGTAAAGAATCGGATAGAAAAGTCAGTTATTACGTAAAAGACAACGGAATTGGTTTCGATATGCAATATGTAGGCAAAATTTTTGAAGTATTCAGTCGTTTGGTCTCAGAAGACGATTACGAAGGAACGGGTATCGGACTTTCTATTGTCAAACGCGTAATAGACCGTCATCGGGGAGAAATATCTGTCGAAAGTAAACCGAATGTGGGGACTACTTTTCGGATAGAGTTTCCCAAATGATACGCCGAACTTATTTAATTTTCTTTTAGGATCCATTGAGGGTTAGGAATATTACCGTATTTTTACTAAAGCAATAATTTTTTACTATATTGATAAAATGGTACATATGAAGCATATAGATCTTATCCTGGTAGAAGACAGTGAAGTAGACGGTCAACTACTGAAACGAATTATGCGAAAAGAGGAATTAACAGAAGACTATGTCTGGATGAAAGACGGTAGTCAGGTACTCGAGTATTTCAAGGACGAAAAGGCGCCCTTGCCAACGGCTATTTTACTGGATATCAAATTACCAAAGGTGAATGGTCTGGACGTTCTAAAAGAAATCAGATCTGCTGAAAGAACTAAAAATATTCCGATCGTTATGTATAGTTCGTCTTTTCGTAAGGACGACATTGAAACGGCCTATAAATACGGCGCCAACAGCTACCTTACCAAGCCAACAGGGTTTGCTGATATGAAACATCAATTTATCAATTTTTTTAATTACTGGATTAAGCTCAATCGCAGTACTGTTAAATTTCAAGGCTAACATGTCGCGCTTACTCGCTTACCTTAAGTCAACCACCCAGCCAAGGCACGACCAGTTAGAAACAGTTTCCTACGCAAAAGAAATCATGTCCCGGCAAATCGACCGGCATGCCTATTTTCAATTATTACAAAAGACAACTATTATTTATCAAATTCTGGAACCGATGGTCGAAGACTATATTTCCAAAAACCAACCTGTTAAATTTAAGCCTTTTGTCTCTCATCGTCTAGTGGACCTACAGAAGGACTTGACTTTTTTTAAAAAAAATACAGCTAAACAACGACCCACCGCTTCTCCATTCAAGATTGATTCTTTAGCAGATTTGGTCGGTATATTATACGTACTGGAGGGTGCTCGTCTGGGCGGAAAAGTAATCGTCAAAGCGTTGCAAAAAAATCCCGCACTGGCAGCTATTTCAGCATTTCATTTTTACCAACAAAAGGGAATTGATACGCGCGAAAGGTGGCTGAACTTCAGAACCCTCGCGGACGAATCTATTACCGATGAAAAAGGGTTAGAAAACGCTGCCCAATCCGCAGAACGGACTTTTACTTTTTTTTACCAAATTCATGCAGCCGAGTTGAGATAAAGCGTAGTTAAGGAACGAGGATTAAATAGATTAAGAAATTTTGAGTAGGTAGTTTTTGTGTATAACGAGTTGAAAAACACAGACATAGCCGTAGCTATGGCGCGTATTTTAAACGAAGTTAGGCACAAAAAATATTAGTCATAATTCTGAATCTATTCGATCGTTGTTCCTAAATCTTCTTTTCTATATGTTCCTCAATCTGCTGAATAACACGGACTACCTCTTGATAATCGGCCGGATTGGTTAAATATTCCCTGGCATCTACTCTTATTTTTTCAGTTTCTCGCCGGATTACCCTTAAATTATCCCTATCCGCATAATCGCGCAAAGCCAAAAACTTCAACATATCCAGCATCTTTTTGACTACGATTAAATCATGACGCGCGTAAGCACGCAAAGAAACAAGTATATATTCTAACAATTCTCCAAAGCTAATGACGTTTAGCCAAAGACAAACCGATGAAACCGCTCCCTGCTCCTTCCCTACTGGAAATGCCTCCCCAAATTTTAGTTCCATTTTTTTAGCAAACAAGATCGTCAACTTGTTGATAGCCAGGATAGCGGTTCCCGGATCGTTGATACCCGGACTCATGGCTTTTAGCGCAATTTCATTGATCTGCCTGAATCCAACGGCATGGTCATCTATCGCGTTCTCGTTTTCACTAAAAACAAATTTTTCTAAAATTTCGGCCAGCACCGTTTCTTCCAATTCTTTGTCACAACAAAATAAATCACTATCATCCAATGTAAAATTTCCTTTATAAGCAAGTACTTTAATCTTCATCTGGTGTTTGGAACATAATTTATTAATCGCTATACCATCAATAACCTTCAGATAACCAGTACGATCTGCCTGATAAAATGTCCAGGAATCTGTTGTGGGAGCAGGCGCATCGATTAACTCGACGAGGATTCCATTTTCCAGTTTTTCTATTGTCACCGCGGTAATTAAATCCAGAATTTTTCCTACCTGTACCGCTTCTGAAATAGAATGAATAAAAAAAACGAAAATCATCAGACACGATAACCCAAAAAATATTCCTAACAATATAGAAATGCTGGGTACGGTTACATCCGACAGGGTTGGCGTCAAATTAATTGCCAGTAATAAACAATAAGTGATCGACCCCAGGTACGTTCCTAAAACAAACTGATGAAATTTGTTAGAAACCAGACTGGGTAAAATACGGGGAGAGTAATTGGAGGCGGCATTATTTAGTAAGACCATTACCATAGAAAAACTAAATACCATCAGGGAAATCAGCGCTCCGACCAATGTAGTCAAAACGGACTGAGCAACGCTCCAACTTTTAATAATCAAAAAAAGAGGGATATTTTCATTTACCCAAGACGTTAATCCCTGATCCTCCAGGAAAAGCATCAGTGCAGTTAACATTAGAAAAAAAATAGCAATAAGTGTAGGATAAAAAGCAATACTGGTAGTTACTTTTTCATACAGAAAATGGAAAAAATAAGGCAGGCGTTTAAATTTTTTTATCCACTCCATAATATGAAATTCTGTATTAATTTTAGGCGTAAACGTCCCTTGTACTCACTATGTTCATAAATAAATTTTCTAATGGACTAATTTACTGAACATCTAGCGCGCTAAATCGTTTTATACCGATTGTCGCTGATTACTATAAACGGTAAGAATTACGAGTGAACCACAATTGTGAAAGAAATTCAAAAATTATAAGAAATGCAAATTATGTTTACTCAGTTCAGTGATTCCATAAAAAAACTATACGATAAACTATCCGGTTGGGTAGATGAGATTGTACTTGCGTTACCGAACATTTTACTAGCTGTCCTCTTTTTGAGTTTTTCAATTTTTCTTGCCAAGCATTTGAAAAAAATTGTTACCAAAGCATTATTAAAGACAACCGCTAATCAGACCGTTGTCGGGGTACTTTCCAATATGTTTGTAGCTGCGTTCATGATTGTCTCCATCTTTATTGTTCTTAATATTTTAAACCTTAGTGAAGCGGTAACTGCCTTGTTGGGAACCGCCGGAGTAATTGGACTGGCCGTAGGTCTGGCATTACAAGATCCGCTGATGAATTTATTTTCGGGGGTATTAATGAGTGTTAGAGATTACTACCAGGTTGGTGATTTGATTGAATCAAATGGCTTTTTTGGTAAAATAAAGAAAATTACTTTGCGATCTACCGTCATTTCACTCCCTGACGGACAGGAGGCGATTCTTTCTAATAAAGATGTACTAAACAACCCATTAACGAATTTTTCTCACAATGGCCGTCGAAGAATTGATATAGAATGTGGCGTATCCTACGGAGATGATCTGGAAAAAGTAAAAAAAGTGGCCACCGAGGCCATCGAAAATTGTGGTATGAATATTAATGAAACCAAACCGGTAGAAGTATTTTTTAGCAGTTTTGGAGATAGTTCTATCAATTTTACCCTGCGGTTTTGGAAAAATGTTACCGCACAAACTGATTATCTGGCGGCGAAAAGTGAAGCAATCATTGCACTTAAAAAAGCGTTTGATGAAAATGATATCAGTATTCCATTCCCGATTACTACCCTCGATTTTGGGGTATCGGGTGGTTTAAGAATCGACGAAATCTATCCTCCTCAATTTCTTAAAAAAAAGCCAGCACTTCCCAGCGAAAGTAAATCCAGTTAATTAATTCGAGTTTTTAAGCAGTTCTCTATTGGTAAATTTAGACAATTACTGAACATTTTCTATCTTTAAGCTTTCTACAACAGAATATTACGAACTTAAACATATCCAGTATGCACGCCATAGAAAGTAAAGAAAATTTCAGCCAGGAAATAGCCAGTTTGATCAATAAAATTCAAGAACAAATTGATGGCTACTCTGATTCGGTGAGCAATGAAAGTCCTTTAAATACCAAAGATACCGTTGCTAAAATAAATGTATTAAAGAAATACGATTTATTGCTTAAACCGTTCCCGACCATGCTGGAGGATATGGATCAATCAGGCTGGGAAGAGAAAAAAGAGGAGTTGCAAAAGACCTTTAAAGAAGGACAGGATGCCCTTAAAGGTTATATTGAAAACTAAAAATGCACTAGACTTTTAAAAATTCAAACACGCTTGAGGAACCATTTCTAGTCAAGGTGTTTTAGATTATATTTTTTTAACTACCAAAATTATTTAAAATGGACAACGATAGCAAATTATTAGTAGGACTTGGAATAGGACTTATTGCAGGAGCGGCAGCAGGATATTATATCGCTTCAGAAGACGGTCAGGAATTTCAACGAAAGACTAAAAAGAAGATTAAATCGCTAGAGAAAGAGGTAAGATCTTCTATTAAAACAAACAAGGAACAACTTTCAGAGAAGTTTTCTGACGCAGCTGAAACGACAAAGGACAAGCTGGCAATCGCAGCAGAAACAACAAAGGACAAACTTGCGCACGCAGCAGAATCTACGAAAGATTGGGCTAACAAAGCTTCTGAAACGATTAAAGAAAAGATTTCTTCTACCGGTGAGGCCACTGAAAATGCAGTAGACAAAGTAGCTGAACAAATTGAAACAGGCGCTGAAAAGGCCCGTCGGATAATTCGCGAGCGATCTGCCACCGTTAATGACCTGGTAGACAAGGCATAATTTTACCCCGACACGATTAACTGGAAATAAAGAAGGCTTTGCACTTGGTGAAGTCTTCTTTGTTTTCAATTTAAAGAACGGTTTAAACTTAACATTATGGAAACAGAAGAAATACTTTCCTCCGCTAGCGAGACAGTAGAATATGCCAAAATTTACGTAGAACAACAAGTCAGTTATTTTCAACTGGAAGCTTCTAAGCGGTTAGCAAAAACCACTTCTAATTTGGTAACCCTCGCTATTATTTCATTTCTGACATTCATGGTCATCTTGTTTTTATCAATTGCGATAGCATTTCTAATCGGAAGCTACTGGGGGTCTTACGGATTGGCATTCTTGCTCTTGACAGGCATCTATGCGTTAGCAGCAATTTTGATTTTCTTTTTTAAAAGGCAAATTGTTACCGATCCATTAACGACTATGATTATTAAAAACATGCTGGACTAGAAAAATATTTAACCTATAAATTTTTAATTGGAAAACAGCATTTTGGTTACTGAACGGCAATTAATTTTGCTTTAATTTAAAAGAAACTATTATGATAAGGAACATCACTACGCTGGAAGAACTGGAACAGGAACAAAAAAAGTTAAAAATGACCATGGAACTAACCAAGCAGGCTTTCGCCGAAAATCTTGGTTCCAATCGTCATCAGTTAAAGGACTTTTTATTAAAAAAAGTGGCACTTCCCACCGGGGCTATCGGTCTCGGATACGCAGCAATTAAAAAAACTGCTTCTGTTGTCAGTGATAAAAAAGAAAAAAACGAAAAACATTATACTGCCTCTTCTTCAGGCATGCTAGATAAATTGGTTCCGCTAGTGCTAAGTGTGGCGCAAGCTTATTTTTTCAAGCAATGGGGCAAAGAAGAAGTCAAAAATGATACACCTTCTTATCCTTCCGAAGTAAACTCAACAGCGCATACACTTAAAAAAGTAGTATAATGTCAACTCCCCCCAGTAATAAAATAAAGTATTCTCACTGGAATATCCTGAAAATGAGCTTATCAAAGTTTAGCGCAGATGATATTTTCACGCACGCCGCGGCATTATCATATTATACTATCTTTTCGCTACCGCCGATGTTGCTCATCATACTTTTTACCGCTACAAGATTTTATGATAAAGAAAAAGCAGAGAATGCTTTACAGGAACAAATTGGTGGCTTGGTCGGAGCGGACGGTGCGCACCAGCTATTTCTAACCATTGATAAAATGAATGTCTTTGAGCCTACCTTATGGGCTACCATCATGGGTATTGGTGTGCTGATTTTCACCTCTACCACTGTTTTAGTGACTATGCAGGGTGCTTTAAACAAGATTTTTGAAGTTAAAGCAAAGCCGGAAGGTTGGGGTATTTTAAATTTAGTGATGGATAGGGTTTTGTCTTTTGCGCTCATTATAGGCATTGCGTTTGTTATGGTGGTCTCTCTTTCTGTCAATGCTTTTATCGAAACTTTTGGAAATTATTTACAAGAATTGTACGGTGGATTCTCGATCGTCCTTTCGATTATGACTACCTGGATATTACCTTTCATTATAATCACATTGTTATTTGCATTAATGTTCAAGTTTCTTCCTGACGCAGAACTCAAATGGAGTGATACGTGGTTTGGTGCGATTCTGACTTGCGTACTATTTATGGTAGGAAAATACTTGATCAGTTTTTATATTGGTACCAGTAACGTCGCTGGATTATATGATGCAGCAGGAAGCATAATGGTTATCATGGTATGGGTATTTTATGCCTCGATTATTATCATGTTTGGTGCTGTATATACCGCTGTTCATGCCGACATGAAGGGTAGTAAGATTAAAGCGATGGATTATGCTGTAAAAGTAGAACACCGCGAAATAGAAAAATAATCGTTAATGGAAAATAAGGAAGGGAAGGGATGAGAATTACATAAATTTACTTTCTTGACAGATGAGTTATCAGATCAACGTAGGAACAAGACCATGTCTCGTTCCTACGTTGATGAATATACAGTAATTTAATTTCCGGAGCACAAAAAACCCTTGTTAGCTATACGCTGGACATTTCGAATATTCGCAAAAACAGTAAAGTCAAGTTTAGGATAAGCTTTGACTTTTGATTACACAATTACTATGGAACTCCTCTTTCAAATATTGGCTGCCATCACCATTACTGGCACCGTAGCTAGTAGTTTACGAGACACTTACTGGTGGGTAAAAGTATGCGATGTAGGACGGGTTCACACAGCTTCTGTTATATTTTTACTATTGGTTGCAGGTACTTTTTACCTAAATTTATCTGATACCTGGGTTATTATAACAATGTGCTCTTTACTAATTTGTCTATTCTACCATCTAAAAATAATCGCTCCTTTTTTTCCTTTTAGCAAAACTGAATTGTCTTCCACTACAAGAACTGATAATTCAATCACCGTTTTGTCCGTCAATGTCCGTTTAAAAAATAAAAAATATCAGAATCTGATTGAATTGGTTAACGAAATTGATCCAGACGTTTTTTTGATAACCGAGGTAGATCAAAAATGGCTGGATTCGATCTCGGTATTGACAAAAAAGTATATTTATACGGTCTTGAATCCCCTGGAAAACACTTATGGAATTGCTTTGTATTCAAAATTAAAGCTGGAAAAATCTGAAGTAAAATATATGATAGAGAAAGACATTCCTTCGATTCATAGTAATGTGCAACTCAACGGACAATCTATTCAACTACTGGGATTACACCCACGTCCTCCAGCACCCTGGACGCATCCTGAACACAAAGATCTCGAATTAATCATGGTAGCTGGATTATCCAACATTAACTCAAAACCTACCATCGTTACTGGCGATTTGAATGATGTAGGCTGGTCGAAAATCACCCGTACATTTAAAGAAATTAGTGGATTACTGGATCCACGGATCGGGCGCGGATTTTTTAATACGTACAACGCACTTATTCCGATTTTTCAGTTTCCGGTGGACCATTTTTTTGTTAGTAAACACTTTAAACTGATTAAGATAAAAAAACTCAAGGCTATTGGAAGCGATCATTATCCAGTACTCCTGGAAGTAAATCTGGAAAAGGTTTAAGTGCCAACCAGCAAAAAGGTAATCATAAAGCAGGCGACAACACAAATTAATTTTAATTTTTGAATCTGTACTACCATGAAATTTATATTTGATAAATACCATCCACATTCTTTTATCAAGAGTCTAGCAAAACAGCTCGGCATGGACTCTTATACGGACTGCCTGGAAGAAGTTATTGAACTCTCCGCACCAGTTGGCAGAGGAAAAATCATTGGTTTTATTTTTAGCGACGGAATTGGTTTTGTCGTTTTTGATTGTGTGATTAATGAAGACTGGATAATAGAATTTTCGGAAGCTTTCCCCGCCCCACTCCAGTTTAATTTTGAAATAGAGGGAGAAATCTGGCACAGCTTTAACAACGGTGATATTCGTTATCATCTAAATCCGCTGCAAGGCAGTGTTACGGCCTGTCCCAATAAAAGTACGCAGCAATTCATCCTGCCAGGAAAAAGAAAAATTATTTATGCCTCTTTGTTAATTGAACGGAGCAAATACTTGAAAAAAATTAGCTGTATTGTCGAAAAACTTCCGGAAAAATTACAAACTATCTTTTTAGATAAGGATTCTGAAAAAACTTTTTTCTACCAAGGCAACTACAGTATTTCTGTCGCTGAATGTATTAACAGAATTATTAAAAACGAGCAAATAGGATTGGTCCGTAGTACTTATCTGGAAGGCAAAGTCCTTGAGCTATTAAGCCGCCAGGTCAGACAATTTACTGATGATCTGCTCTCGCCTGGCAAACAGATAATGCTGCGAAAATATGATGTAGAAAAAATAAAATTTGCCAGAGACCTTCTGGTCAAGGATATCCAAAATCCTCCTACTATAAAAGACCTTGCTAAAAAAGCGGGTATAAATCAACAAAAGTTGAAATCGGGTTTTAAAATTATTTTTGAAACGACTATTAACAAATACCTCAGAGACGAACGACTGGAGCGCGCCTCCCTTCTCTTGCTCCAGGGTATTGCCGTAAAACAGGCCGCTCTTGAGATTGGGTATACCAATCAGAGCCACTTCGCAAGAAAGTTTAAAGAAAAATATGGTATACTTCCAAAGGAATACTTGAAGAGTATAAAGACAAAAGTGTCTATTAACCAATCAGATACATATTAAATTTAAACTAAAACAATAAATCAATTTTGTACTTTCAAAAAGTATTGAAAATTCCAATTGGAACATTATTCCTCCCAATTGGACTATATAATTACCGCAAATTTCCCTTACATTTGTGTAAGTGGTTTTTATATCTCTCACCCAGCATTTTAAGAACTAATGCGACCACGATTAAGATATAATCTGAAGATCTTTTAGATAAATGGGGCTCTTTGACGACAGTTCTTACTTAGGTAAGGCTGTCGTTGCCTCATTTAACATTTTTTCTAAACATTAAAAACGGTTGATTAGTGATTGGTTAATCGGTCCTTCCAACATACAGGTATCGCCCTCTAAGGTGTTGAACAATTCAAAAAAGACTGTCAGAAGGTTAAGTTGACAGATAAACGTAGGAACAAGGCAATGCCTTGTTCCTACGTTTATCAATATACCCAGCAATTTAGTACCTGAACCCCTAGTGCTTGGGGCACTGGTGCCTTCGGCACTAAGTTGTTGATTAGTTAATCGGTGGATCAGTCACATAGTATGCAATGCGAACGTAACCATCTTGGTTGCGCTCTTACATCAGGATTATTAAACACCATGAAATAAAAACACCATCAGATCTATCAAGCACCCTTAACCTTTATACATAGAAATTTAGTGCCTACGATATTAGTAGCCTTTTCTTAACATTCCTTATTCGCATACGATATTTAATTCATCAAGCACCGCGCTTCAACAACTAAAAAACAATGACTCATACGTTTTCTGACCAAAGCAGACTCTGGATTTACCAAAGCAACCGTGAATTTACCCAGGCAGAGGTAGAAACGATAAATACGCATTTAGCGCAATTTGCTGAAAAGTGGGTAAGTCACCAGCAGCAGTTGATGGCACATGGAGAAGTATTACACCGCCGGTTTGTCGTGTTGATGGTAGATGATATTCAGGGAAATGGAGCGAGTGGGTGTAGTATTGATGCCTCTGTAAAATTTGTGCAGGAATTGGGAAAAACCTATCAAGCGGACCTTTTTAATCGACTGGAGTTTGCGTATTTTGACGAAGGATCGGTAAAGCTGGTGCATAAAACAGAGTTGCCAAAATTACTAGCCGACGGCGTCATTACTGAGGAAACCATCTTTTTTGACAATTTGGTAAAAAACAAAGGAGCGTTAAAAGACCGATGGATGGTCCCTTTAAAAGACAGCTGGCACCGTCGTTTTGCGGGATAATAGTCATTTTGTGGCTAATTTATCGTTCCCAATAAACTTATTTTGAACCTTGTACGTTAGAAATGTTGAGTAAATAGCTTACGACTTTACGCTTCCTTTTTTTATATCACTTGCATCAGCAAAAAGGTTATTATGCGCTGCATAACGCCCACTTTGATTTTTTGATTGATTAAAAAATAGTTTGCTTAAAATCTCAACCTATTTAATCGCCATTCTTTATCCATTTACAACAAGAATAAAAGATGTTAAAAAAAGTAAAAAAATGGCTGGGTATTGAAGGTGTCAAACTAGAATTGATACTACCGGAGGAAGTGGACTTGTCCGCAGGTAAACTGGTGGGGAAGATTCAGTTTTATTCAATGCACGAGCAGACGGTTTCCCGTTTAAAGATAAAATTGGTAGAACGATATACTAGAGGTCGAAAAAACGAACGGGTTACCGACGAATATGAGCTGGGAGACATAGACATCAGCAAGCAAATTCAAATACCTGCCGGAGAAATTGTGGAAGTAGAATTTAAACTACCTTTTGAGCTGGTAAAATCTGAAATGGACAGTCTGGAAGACAAAAATTTCGTCTTGGGCAAACTGGTTAAAACAGCCAAGTGGATCAGTGGTATTCAATCGGAATATCGGGTGGAGGCAGAAGCCGATGTCCTTGGAACACCGCTAAATCCTTTTGACAAAAAATATGTACATATTGTCTAAAGAATGTTGATTAAATAAATTAAGACACTATGCTTCCTCTTTTTCCATCACTCTTCCCCGCCGGACAGATTGTCAGATCGGGCAAGGGTTACTAAAATGGTTATTATGCTGTGCATAACGCCCATTTCAGCGCCTTGATTGGCAAAAAAACAGTTCGCCTAGAATCTGCATTTATTTAATCGTCATTCCTGACCCTTTACCCCTGCTTTTTCATTTTCGCCTGTTGTTCCTCAAACTGCTTAATAATCTCCTCGTCAGACTTTCCTAAATTTTTCAATAGAAACTTGGTGTCGTCCGCAAACTCATCCTCTGGGTGTTTTTCTATAAACTCCTGGTACAATACTCTGGCTTTATCATACTGCTGCATTTCACTGTCGAGTGTAAAAGCCTTTAAAAACAAGGCCTGTGGCGCTTTGGGATAACTGTTAAAATCAGTATAAATTTGGTCGTAAATAGCCATTGCCTGATCATATTTTTTGATGGAACGAGCAGTTTCAGCTGCCTGAAAAAGAAACTTGGCTGCCTCCGTATCCTGGGGTACTAGCTTAGCGTAGGATTGGCAATATTCGATGTATTCCATGGCCTTTTTATCGTCAAATTTATTGTCTTTTTCACTATAAATCTGATTGCGGGTTTCCTCAATTTTTTTGCTCAAGGTAGCAGCGTCCATGATTTCAGTAGCGGGTGCTTTGGTACCATCTGTTTGGCAACCAGCCAGTAAAAAAGCACTTATTAGTAGTACAAGTAGTATTCTCATTTTAATATTTATTTTTGGTAAAAAATTAAGTTATATTATTTTCTCTTCCGTATCCCAACAAATTTAAAGAATTTTACAAAAAGAATCACTTTTATCATTAAATTGTTTGGTTTGAACGGCTTTTACCGCTATCAGGCTATTTTCATTTCAAGTAAACTTCATCAAAATAATAATTATGAATGCGCTTTCTCGTTGCTTTTTGTCACTTGCAGTCGTCGGTTACCTGACGTTTATTTCCTGTTCAGGTCAGTTGAAGAAGGATTATGTTTCAAATGTAGCACCCGTTCTTCCAACGGATTTACCAACCGAATACGCTACTACTCGTGGAAAGTCGCCTTGTTCAGATAGAATGAATTATGTCCCTGATCCGGAATTTCTGGACCATACACCAGAAAAGAAAATTCTTGTAAACGTACATTTTATGCTATCCGAAAAGGTAAAGAATAATTTTGATGAAACGGATGGTTATAAATTTGCGCGTCAGTTTATTTACCATTCCAAAAAGTACCTGAAAGATAATTTGAAAATGGAGCTGCCCGTCGGTAATAATACACCACAACTGCCACTCAGATATTCTTATGCCTTAGACGTTGATCCTTCCACACCGGACGGTCATGCCATTTATTTTCATCGGGATGATGATCTATATTTTATGAACGGTACCAAGTCAAAAGATCGAAACCATGGAAGCCGGAAAGTATTTGACAAGTACGGTGTTAAGAAAGGTGAGGTACTCAATATATTTTTGATGGAACCGCATCTGGACAGTCTGGATTCTCCTACTTTTCAAATTACTGGAAGAGGTATTGCTTTTGGTGACTGGATAAAGTTAACGGCGGTATATCAAAATACAAGAGATACGACTATTTCGTCTAGCGGAAGTAAACTGGTCTATGGGCGTTATACACAACAACGAACCCTTAATCATGAAATTGGTCACTGCCTGGGCATGGCACATTCGTGGCGAAAGAATGATGGTTGTGAAGACACCCCACCACACGCTAATTGTTGGAGAATTACGGGCAAGCCCCCTTGCGATGGCAAAGCTATCTCTAATAATATGATGGACTATAGCCCGGTAGCTCAGTCAGTTACGCCTTGTCAAATTGGGACAGCGCACTGGACGATGTCCAATAAAAATCGTAAGATACGGGGTTGTCTGAAAAAGACCTGGTGTCAATTTAAAAAAGATAAAACAATTGAGATAAAAGAAGATCACGAATGGAATAGCGCCAAGGATATTCAAGGCCACCTCGTAGTGATGGACGGTGCGACCCTTACTTTACGTTGTCGTTTGTCTTTGCCTAAAATGGCCAAAATTATCGTTCATCCAAAAGGAAAACTTATTCTTGATGGTGCTACTCTGGAAAATGATTGTGGAGAAAACTGGGAAGGAATCGAAGTTTGGTCCTTTGGATCAGATAAAGGGGAAGTACTCTACTTTAACGCTCCTACAATTAATAATGCAAAGAATAAAATAACGATATTATAGAAAAAGATTATGCTGGAAAATATAGTTGCCCAATTTTTGAAAATTGAAGATAAATATCTCGTTCGTCCCTACGGTAACGGACATATTCACGACACGTATCGCGTTGAAAGCAAGGAACCTGAGTCACCTGATTTTTTATTACAAAAAATTAATAAAACGGTTTTTTCGGAGCCTGAAAAGTTGATGGAAAATATAGTGATAGCCACTGAGTTTTTAAAATCGAATGCCTCCGATACACGTCAATTAACCGTGGTAAAGACTTTATCCGGTGCCTCTTTTTTATTGGATGAAGCAGGTGATTATTGGCGGATGTATCCATTTTTTTCTGATTTGATTTCCTATGATGTTCCCCACGAAGATCCGGCTATTGCGCTGACGCAAATAGCGGGTGCCGGACGGGCTTTTGGACAGTTTGTGAGCGATTTGCGGGAATTACCCATCGAAAAAATTCATCCTGTTTTACCTGATTTTCATCGTGTTACCTGGCGACTGGAACAATTACAAGCCGCTATTCAGGAGAATCCGGTGGACCGGGTTGCGTCCGTAGAGCGGGAAATATCGCTGGTCAAGAAGTTGATTCCTAAAATGACGCTGCTCGATGCGTGGCTGGATATGGGAATGATTCCTCAGCGGATTACCCACAACGATACGAAGTTTAATAATGTACTTTTTGATAAAAATAATGTAGCGCAGGTAATTGTTGATCTGGATACAATCATGCCCGGTTGTGTTCATTTTGATTACGGAGACGGACTACGTACTGCTGCGGTGACTGCCGCCGAAGATGCTGTGGAACAGGTTACCGTGGATTGGGATCGCTATGATGCATTTCATGCCGGATATATTTCCGCAGCGGAAGATTGGCTTACGCCTTTTGAGTTAGAAACCTTGCCATTAGCAGCGCCTGCTATCACCTATATCATGGCAGTTCGTTTCTTGACCGACTATATAAATGGAGATGTTTATTTTAAAACCAATGGCCCCGTACAAAATCTGCGAAGGGCACAGGCACAGTTGAAATTGGCCCAGCTTTTCTTGTTGAGAAATGTGGAGGAAGTAGAATCTCCTTTTATTTCAATTGGATAGATTAGACTAGTGCCTCATCCCGTAAATCCATACCAATCTATGCTTGTTATTTTTCGCCTGCTTTTCCCCGCCTGACCGATGG
>ENA-ORXT01000529-ORXT01000529.1-marine-metagenome-genome-assembly--contig:-NODE-529-length-59949-cov-42.224429_pt1 | contig 59949 bp, 47 predicted proteins | sample MGYA00237868_ERZ511482 | MGnify/ENA metagenome assembly ERZ511482 | reverse complement strand
GGCGTGGTAGCTCAGCTGGTTAGAGCGCAGCATTCATAATGCTGAGGTCGGCAGTTCAAGCCTGCCTCACGCTACTTAAAAGCTCTAAGTTCACTTAGGGCTTTTTTCATTTTATAAGGTTATATGCATATTAATTTGGAGGCAGGCTTGAGCCACCCACCCGCGTCTGATGAAGCGGTTCACTTACTTCAGCGTGACGTTTAGTCACCCTGCTGCCTACGGCACCGTTCGTTCATCTCACGCTACATTTAATGACCTAACAAACTGATTGTCAGTTGGGTTGTTTTCATAAGGCGTCGATTTAGGCGTCGTTTTCACATTTTGAAGTAGAAATATTGCCTTTCTCAATCTTTTATAGATGTGTGAATTTTATTTAATACATTTAGATCGATTTACCAAAACCTATACCTATGTTTAAATACAAAGTTACACACCTTTATAACGAAACACTATTTACAGAAATTGGAGATCTTTACTTTATTTCTACTATCGAGGATAGTATTAGCAAAGAGTCTAATTCGGTTCATAGGATAAAGAACCCTCAAGGGGATATGATAGAAAGTGGATTCTATAATGCAATGTTCAATTCTGTAGATTTCCCACTTGAAGTTTATAAAGTTGAGGAAATAGAACTTTTAAATACGAAGAAGCTTGGTGATTAGATTTCATCTATTTTTTTTTCTGAAAACTATCTGATCACATTTTACATAATAATAAATTAGATCAACTGATTGTTTTCTTCCTCTATTTGTGATCTAACTCTTTCATTAAAAGTTGAGTAAAATTTAAAAACTTTGAATTGGTCAATATGATCACCAGGGCATTGGATAAAAGTATTGAGGTACAGGGATCCTTGCCTAATATAAGATTTTCTTGAATCCTTATAATATCGCTTTAAAAACATAAGATAAGCAGACATTCTCTTATTATATTCTACATTAATAGAGTTTAGATCATTACTTGCAGAGAAAATTAATACATGATTGTAAGTCTTTGATTCAAAAGCATCGAGACAAGCTTTAAATATTTGCAATACTTGCCCTGACTTAAGTTTTGATTTTATTCGGTATCTCGTTTCGTTATTACCTGCGTTTTTATTAAAAAACTTCAATACACAAATCCTAAGATCAAATATCTCTAACTCAATTATTATTCTTACGACTGGCCCAATTTAAGGAATATATAGGAATAGGTGTTTAATTATAAACTCATCACTAGAATCAGGTTTTACATTTTGCAGAAAGACTAAACCTCTTTTTGGCACCTACGAAGAATATCGACCTAATTCTTGAAATCTTTTTATTCTTGGTATTCGACCACAACCGTCTAGTTTATAACTCGAAGTAGTAAGAACATTTATAACAACCAATGATTTACTTGGATCACCATCTTTAGTTCCATTTCTCGCTATTTGCCAAGGTTTCTCTTTGTGAGTAAGATCAACTAAATTAGAACTCGATAGATGCCCATAGGCGTCCCAAACTTCTTCCAAGAAGCCTTGAACATTCTTTAGATTTACATTTTTTGCTCTATCCTGAGGAATAACCGATGATCGTTTCATGTACTTAAATTCTGACCACACCTGATGAACAACAGGGCCGAATTTCCAAGCTCTAATTGTATCTTGGAATAGCATTCTTCTTTCTGTTACGAAAAACCATACTTGTGAGTAATACAAAAGCTTTTGTAGCTTAAGTGGACTTACACCTTTTCTTATGAAGAAAGATGCAATATCAATAGCATTATAATTTTTAGAAAAATTCATGGTTTATTAATAGATTATTGTCTCATATTCACAATATTATAACTAAAAATCCACTTATAAAGTGCCTTTTATAAACTATATTTTATAAAATTCATTGTTTAAAGAACTGATTTACAGTGCAGTGACTTTGCACGATAGATTGAGAATATCCTCTTTAATACCGTAATCCCCCCATTCCCTACCGTTCCTTACACCAAACCTACCCCTCGTTACATTTCTATAAATCTTTCAGCCTACCTACTTATCTTTAGGTATGCAAACACTTCACATACATTCAGCACAATCTAAACTAAAAGAATTATTAGGCTTTCAGTGGTATCTGATAAGCTCCAGAATGAAAGCAGATATCTATTGTGCTTTATTAGATAATGACATAAACTTAGAAGAGATCAAATGCATGGAATGTGGAGAGAATATTATTATTCATACTGTTAGAGGGTTGATTGTTTTTAGGTCGAATTGTATGGTGGGGTATTCAGATAATTAAAAAAGGGAAGCCGAAGCCTCCCTTTAGGATGTTTGTAATTTGGTAAAGGATGATCTAATTAATTATTCTATATCCTACATCGAATTGGATCATTCTTGCTTTTCCATCACTGTCTAAGGCATTTAATCCAAAATAATATTTTAATCTAAAGTCAAGTTTTCTATATCTATATCCTACCCCTAGTTTTATACCAAAGTCTCTTTTTGGGAAGACATCAGTATTATCTGTTCTACCACCACCTAATGTGTGAAAATTAAAATGTGCAGAGGCCTTTATTAAGTAGGCAAATACTATATCTGTAGATAAGTATAAATTTCTAAAGACAGAAAGATCATAGTTGGCAGCTATATTTAAATACTTAAGATTGTATTTGATTTTTGTATAAAAGGCTGTTGAAGAATTGTCTCTCACCAAAATGAATGAACTAGGTCTATAGGATAATGTTAGTCCAATATTTCCTTTGGTATGAATTTTTCTTTTGGCTTCAACACTAACAATAGGAAGATTGATTTCGTAATCTCCAGTATATTTAAGATCTCCAGGACTCCTAAAATCTGCCAATTTTGACCAATTAAAGCCAACATAAGGGGTGACAGATATTTGGGCATACGTCTGCATGAAACAGCACACCAAAATCACAATCAATATCCTTTTGATAATTTTCATATTAGTCAACATGGAATATTTTTTCTACTCCTAAAAAGATATTATTAGCATCAAAATATGTATAAATATACAAAGATCCTGGTTCTAAAAGATCCCGATTATTTAAAATATTTGATTTTGTATTTTCAATAATTAAGTTACCCATAATGTCATAAATTTTCACAAAAGAGGAATCATCATATGAGGGTTGATTTCTATTTAGTTGTGGCATATCATTATTTGTAAAATTATTATTATGATAATCTTCACAGTCTGGATCATTGAAGTCACAATCATTTATTGGAAATCTTTTTGATATTACAGGGTATCCAACTATATGTAATTGTATCGTTACCGTTTGTGGATAATAAGGAAATTCTGGCATATCAACTATTTGTAAACAGACTCCTCCATCAATAGAAGTTCCCAATTGGGTTCCTGTTGATGCAGTATAATCAATTGCGTTTTTACCAATTATTGACCAATGAAATGCATTATAAGGTAATAAATTTAAATCGTTTCCTTTAGCGCACACTTTAAATTGATTATCCTCTTCACAAATATAGTGAATCCCATTTGACAAACCAGATAATTCTATATCACACCCATCAAAGTCTTCATGATCAACAGGCACACAAATCTTTTCCCATGCACGTCTAACAGCTATGGATTTTTCACTGCAAATCCCAAATTGTTCATCTACTACCTTCAGTGTTTGACGCATAAATGGAATATAATCTATTAGCCAAAAATACCTACGATATACAGCCAACCGAGATAAAAGGCGCTAAGTGTGATGATAAAATTATGGTTATTACTACAAAGAGGTTTTTGATCTTTCCTGCGGTGTTTTATGGGTAAGTTAAAAGTAAGGGAAGCCGAAGCCTCCCTTTTGAACATGCATTTCTTTTCAATTCTTTTTACAAAGTATATCCGAATGAAATTCTTCCACTAATTGGATTATCCCATTCCCATTTCTGATCAACTCTTGGATCTTTTATGATATCATTGAAGATAATTTTATCTATCTTTTGAAAATTCAAAATTGTTAATTCCAATCCTATTAATATATTATTTATTTGATAATTTATTCCTAAGTGTAAATTGATGTCATCTAATTCAAAAGTACTTTCAGTATAAGGAAAGACATCTCCATTAAGCTCACTATTATTAATGCTCCGAAACAATAATAAATTGGATGTCACTGATCCTGTAACATACCAATTATTCCTAAGTTTATAAAATACTTTAAAGGATAACGGAGTTTTTACTTTAGTATAGCTATGAAGATTCCTTAGTATTCTGAATGAATCTTTCATGAAATAAGAATGGTCAAAAGGTCTCAAAAAAGTAGCTTTTTCATATCCTACTCCTAAGCCCAAAGTACTGCTAAGTTTTTTATTCTTCCATACCGTTTTATTGATAATAATTCCAACATTGTATGTTCCGAACGATTCAGGTTGCATTGTTAGAAGCGACTCTTTTCCCGAATAATCGAACAGTCTTTTATCGTTTTCTTCTATGTCTAGATTAAAATTTATCATCCAATCACCGATATTATTCATTTGGCAAAAAGATGATTGTAAAACAAACGAAGTAATTACTAAAATCAATAGTTTTTTCATGCTTTTAGAATTTTCTTGTAATAAGTATTACCTTGAATTTCAATTTGAAGAATATAGAGACCAAAAGGTAAATCTGATAAATCAACCTCCTTTGTGTCATCTAAAGTCGAATCATTAAGAATAACTCTGCCATTTGAAGATATTACTTTTATTTTAATCTTCAAATCAGGCTCGCAACTTTCGCAGTTTATATTGATGATATCATTAGTAGGATTTGGAAATATGCTTATATTTTCTAAATCAGTTCTAGATTCTGAATTTCTAATCGGAAAATCAAACCCTGTGCATCTTTCTACTGATACGTATATTATAGCAGTACTCTCGCCACATTCGTTATTTACTGTTAGTAATAACTGAAAAGTTCCTTCTTAATAACCAATAATTACTGCTGGGTGATTAGGAGTTGGTGTGTCAGGGTAAAATGGGAAGAGGTGAATGTATAAGCTTTTGCTAGATTTGTTGAATTTGCTTACTATCAATAACTATAACCTAAAGTTAGGGGTACGAACATATAATTAAGATCTTCAATAAACACAAGACAAGAAATAAACAAAACCGCCATATCGTTATTAAAAAACATGTCTATTTATAGTAAATGCACCATTACATATATGCTGGTCCTCTTAGCTATTGGACAGTCTTATCTTCTATATAAAATATCATGTTGGCAAAAACCTTTTGACCAGGTCATAGCAGATATAGATAAAGCCCCGAACAAATATGATCATAAAGAAAGCCTATACAACCCAAAGAAAATAAGAGTAGAATCCCAATATCAAAACTTACTTAGTCTGCAGAGACAAGTTAAGAATAACGATATTTCAGTTCAACTGTTTATAGAAAATATAATCAAATCTAATAATCTTCTCGAGTATGTGCCGAGTGTAACGCTTCGGTATCTAGAACCTATTTCCAGCAAAGACCATAAGAGGAAAATATTCTCAGAACTAATGTTACATATCCAAACTAATGTACCCTCCATTTATGACAATAGTAATCGATTCCATACTTATGTAAATATGGAACCCATTAATAGCGATTCCTTAGAATTACAATTTTTCATAGTAGAGCGTTTAAGAGATCATAGTAATAATTTCTACTTATTTGATGGTAAAGAAAGAAGTATGCTCACAAAGCTACCTGCACATTACACTGGTCCATTAGATAAACTAGAGCTGATTTATATAAATAGAAGCACAAATAAAGAAAGTCGATATGCTTATAAATCAAAAAAGTAATATAGGTTTGATCATATTGAATCTTATTTTAGTTTTTATACTATTTACAAAATGCATTGATTATTGGAAGATAAAAAATGTATTGTCAGTTTATAAAACGCAAGAACTAAAACACCACGAAATTTTTTCAAAGGACATTTTTAAGCTTGCCAGTTTTAGAAACAAGCATTTTGCATTGGAAAAATTAGAACAATTTATGACCTTAGATTTTTCGGATTCGAAAGATATATTCAGGAAAAACTTCTTTGATATTCTACCAGAGGCAAAAGTTATAGAGGAAGAATCTAGGCACCCCATTTATGATCTACCCCTAAAATGGGATTATTTTATTAATAGATTATTTATGCAGAGTATCCAAGGATACATGAATGGAAGGACAACAGATCAAGGATTATGTTTAGATCATTTTGAGGTACTGTATTCAAATATAGATTCCACAGTTTACCTAGCTTCAAAATTCAATTGTAATGAAAATATAAAATATAGACTGAGTAGCACCCACGAGAATGAAAAAAATGAAGATAAATTAGTTGTAAAATTCATGTCTAAAGACCTACCAATTTCTGTCCGAGCAGAAGTGCAGGTCTACAATGAGACCAAGCACACCATCGACACCATCGTTCTAGAAAGAACGATTAATCAGCTCTAATTATATCTTATTTTTTAAGGAAACTAATCATCTTATTCCTAAATTAGTGATGGATATAACACGAGCTTATAAAGAAAATAATATGGAATTATCAAAAAAACAAATATATGAAATAGCGGAAGAGCTAGAAATGGGTTTGATATGCTACGTCCATAAGGAAACAAAGAAAATCATTGTACTGCCAGATTTTGATGATCCTTTTGCGGTAGATGAAGATGTATGGGCAGAGCCTATTGAGGAGATAGAATCTAACTTTCAGGATTACGAAAAGATAGAAAAAATGTCATCGCGTGAGGGGTTTCGAATTATGGCAGATTTTACGGAGCAGGTGACTAATAAAGAAATAAAATCAAGACTCATCTATGCGCTAGAAAGAGGAAAGCCATTTCGTAATTTTAAATACGAAGTGGATTATAATGAGGACGTTCGGCAGCAGTGGTTTCTGTATAAGAATAAGAGATATCAAGAATATGTGAAGCAGTATTTTTTGACATTGTAACTGACCGAAAAAAAAAGATATGGTTAGCTCCTCTGCCTTAAGTATAAACCTAGATAGCCATCAAATAAGTTCTGAAAAATCGATCAAAGGATTGCTCAAAGCGACAAAATTCTCCGTCCGCGATATACAGCCCTCTTAGGTCATCAAGGAGAAAACCCTTAGTATCAGAGAGAGAGAAGCTAGTTAGAAGATTACTAAGAATAAGACCCTGAATTTCACTCATTTTATGTTCGTTATATAGCTGATGCATGCGGGTGAAAATATCTAGTGTAGATTTCGACTTGATATAGTCTTTTTCTTGATTAGTAAACTTGAAGTCTAAATGCGCGCAATAAATAAGGAGAAGAACAATTAGCTCTTTTTTACTGAGAGAGATTTCTAGAATCATATTTAAGTTGATGTATACTTATAATGATTTATGGTGAGATTTTAGTTCCAGATTTTAGTTTTTTAACACTAAGTTTAATTTACTGTAAAGGAGGTAATACTTTTAAGGCGGTAATTTAGATCTAGAGTAGGTATTTAGAGCAGTATATTAGGGTTGATGACTTTTATACCATTCGCCCAAGGTAGTTTCTGCCGCCCTTCCTTGTGGAGAAAATCGAATATCCTTATATGCTTTGTTACCTTTTTCTTCGGCTCTTTTTTTAGCACTTGCTGTCCAAGATTTTAGTTTTTCTTCTATGGTCATTGTAGGCGTACCATGAAACCATTTCCATATATACGTTCCGCCAAACCAATCTTCCTCCCATAGAGATTCTAACATAGCGGTGTAGCAAGCTGCCTGGAATCTATCATCTATAGTTACATCTTTATTAGACTCGCTACGAGGCCATAGCCAGGGTTCTATCGCAGCGTTTGTTGTATTCCTATAACCTACTTCTGTAAATATAATGGGTTTGTTAAACTTGGAGGCTATCGCACTAAGCTGAGGTTTGTGTTTGCTCCATCCTTCCTTAAGTTCAGAAATAGAAGGAGCGTTCTTGTCGCTTAATGGGAAGTATGCTTGCACTCCTATATAATCTAAATGATTCCAAAACTCTATCTCTTCATACTCTTTATACCAGTTAGCCGCATAGGTTAATTCACCAGAATAGACTGCTTTAATTTTATTTATTATTACGATCCATCTCTGCGTGTGTAGGGTAGTGGCTATATGTAGCTCGGTTCCTATACATAGCGATTCTATTTTTGCTAATTCTGCGACCTTGGCAAAATCTACTATAATTTTTTCATAGCTATCAAACCATTTATTCCAGTCCGCTTCATTTTTCATTTCTATATCTTGCCGCCACTTTCCATTAGCGTTCATGATCCAAATGTGAGGTTTCAGCATTACCTTGATGCCTTTTTCATGTGCAAGCTTAGTGGTATGGATGATCCCGGCATCGCGTTCTCCCCACCATGCTCGCTTATTATCATAGCGCAGCTCAGGACTATCATATCCGTCTTGCCACATAAATGGGGTTTGAGATATCCAATCAACACCTACAGCGGTCAATCCATCTAGATTTCTGCTTACTATGGAATCACCACCTACCCAGCACACACCTTTGTGCTTTTGTAGCATGATTTCAGTAAATGCTTGCTTAGGCCTGGATGAACAGGAAAGTAAAAATAAAATAGAAAGTAGAGCAAGAATAAAATGCCTCACAGATAGTCAAATTATTAGGGTCTCATCTTATACTGTTTCCAGAAACTGCTGAAAAACGAAAGACCGACGACAATATATATAGCTCCAAATACTAAGTTATTCAACTTAAGACCGAATACGGAGAAAATAACACCTGCCTGTGTTGCGATAGCCCAGATACCTTTACCTGCAAAATATATACCTCCTATAATGTAAAGAAAAGAAATAGGTTTCATAGATCTTATTTTTCATTTTGATGAATAATTATCAATATAGGGTAATAGATATAGATATCACAATCATTGTATAATTCATGTCAATAAAGTAATATTAATATCTTCAAGTAAAGTAGAGGATAAGATAAAATCTATGCTTGGTCCATCTTTACATTATTTGTTCTACTTTTACGATTGCAACAAATAATCATTTCAGTGATATTCCCTATAGGAGATGAAAACATAAATGGCGGATATAAGCCAACAATAACTTACCTGTTCATAGCAATTAATATTGCTATTTTCTTATTTCAAGTAACACTCGATATGGATGCTACTAGGGCATTCTTATATAAATATGGTACGATTCCAGTAGAGATACTTAATGGAGAGGATTATTTCACATTGATGAGCAATATGTTTTTGCATGGAGGATGGATGCATATTATTGGTAACATGCTATTTCTCTGGGTATTTGCAGATAATATAGAAGCCATTATAGGAAATGTAAATTTTCTTGTATTCTACCTACTTGGCGGATTATTTGCTTCCCTCTTACATATCTTTCTTAACCCCAGCTCTAGTATACCAGCCGTAGGAGCTAGTGGTGCGATCTCAGCTGTAATGGGTGCTTACTTAGTTATGTTTCCTAAATCGAAGATTAAGGTCCTAGTTATTTTCCTATTTAGATCTATCTATATGTCAGCCCTTATTTTTCTAGGCTTATGGTTTGTCCAGAACCTAGTTAGTGGATTAGGTTCCCTGGGACCTAAATCGGCACAAACTGCAGGCACGGCATGGTGGGCTCATATCGGAGGATTTCTTTTTGGAATTATAGCTGGATATTTTGCTAAGCAATCATACCTAGAACCAGAATATGGAGTCTAGAGAATTGCCCTAGTCCTAATTATAATTTAAAGTAATACCAATTTTGTTTTTAGATGACGGAAAGAGGATTTAGAATTGTTCAAAATAGATCAAGGCAAGAACGAATGAGTTCGATGTAGTCGAATAAAGTACGAAAGTGCTTTAAATGAGAACCCTGCTTCCTTGCATACGGCAGGCACAGCGCTAAGCGGGCGGGCTAGCAAAGAACCCATAGGTTCGGCGAGGCTTTTTAACGAAGGAACATGAAGAACAAAATAAATAATTACCGTCATTCTAAACTAGAATTGGTATAAAATGCTCCGCGTGAGCGATGGTAGTAAGTGCTGCGGAGCAGCAGACCCGTAACATCGTGAAGGGGCCGAGCGAATAGCGAGCTTGCGGACGTAGCGACCTGTAAGGACACGCCCTGATTCAAATATTTCTCATAATTATTATTTTAAGAAAATGACCTAATGAGGGAAAATGGGGCCTACTTCACCTTGATTCTGCTCAGAAAAGCTACTTTAATGTTAATTTCTGTTAAATGTTATTAAGAAGATCGTAAGAGATGTACCATTATGATGAAAAATCAGTCTTAAGGGTATAGAAACGAAAATAAGTATTTATTAAAGATAGGAATTGATCAGCATTTTGGCAAGGCTTCTTCAAAAGTGAAGAACCCTTGCCTTTTTTTTATTACGCTTTTTTACCGAGAGATTGTTGCCATCTCCATGCCGTATCAGTCATATTATCCAGAGTATATTGCGGTTTCCAGTCTAGCTCTGCAGATGATTTTTCAGTAGCGGCATAGATCGCTTCTATATCCCCCGCTCTTCTGTCGGTAAGTACATAATTCAGTTGCTTACCAGACATTTTTTCAAAAGATTTTATAACCTCTAAAACACTATATCCGTTCCCTGTTCCCACATTATAGAAGTCATACTTCTTATCTGTAGTATCTTCTATCAGCTTGTTCATAGCGGCGATATGTGCCTGAGCTAGATCCATCACATGTATATAATCTCTTACAGCAGTTCCATCTGCGGTGTTGTAATCCGATCCAAATACTTTTAGCTCTTGCCGTATTCCTGCTGCTGTCTGTGTAATAAAAGGCATAAGATTGTTAGGAACGCCCAGTGGTAATTCTCCTATAAAAGCTGAAGGGTGAGCGCCGATAGGATTAAAATATCGCAGGGAAATACTTCTGATCGAGGTGTCCGTTTGCGCTTCATCCATGAGAATCTCTTCACATACCTGTTTAGTATTTCCATAAGGGGAATTAGCTTTAAGGATAGGGCTAGATTCACTTACAGGAAGTTCTTTGGCCTGTCCATATACGGTACACGAACTGGAGAAAATAAGCTTTGATATATTCATCTGCTTCATCGCCTCCATAACATTTATAAGAGATAACAAATTGTTCTTGTAGTACTGTAGAGGCAGATTTACACTTTCTCCTACCGCTTTTAGCGCGGCAAAATGGATGACGGCTATCGCCTCATTGTGTTCTTTAAAAGTACGAAGAGTCTCTACTGAATTTTTAAGATCTATTTGGCAGTGATCTGGTCGTATGCCTGTAATTTTTTCTATACCGTCTAGAGTAGAAAGATCTGAGTTACTAAGATCATCTATTATGATAACTTTATATCCACCCTCTATAAGTGCGACAGTAGTGTGAGAACCTATGTACCCCATTCCACCTGTTACGATTACCTTCTTTTGATTCATGAATTCTGATTTTTTATATTAGTTTGCATCGCGTTAATGACATCTTCATCACTGCTAGGATTATGGAAATGTATCTCTGTTATAGCATTATGTACGGTCATGTGATGTCGATCTTTTTCGCTCATTAGTCCTGACTTATATAACATGTCTCTCACGACACCGTTGGCATCACAGATATGTAATTCTATATTTCTTTTCATAAGATCTAGATCTAGATCACCCAAGATGTGTATGCCTGTACTATCTATATCATGCATCTGACTAGCATCTAGAATAACATACTTTATCTCAGAGTTACTGGTGCTTATTTCTTCCAGTATGGAATCTTTAAAGTAATCTGCATTGCCAAAATATAACTGATTATCAAACCTTAAAATTAAAGTGTTAGGAAACTTGTCTAGATCGTCAAATCTATCGACGTTTCTATAGTGAGAACTTCCTCTTATGTTAGCAATTTCTATAATGTTGGGCTTAGAACTTTTGTAGAGTACACTTATAATAGAAAGGAGTACACCGCTAAAAATACCTTCCTCTATTCCTATGAGTAGGGTAATGACAAAAGTTGTAATCATCATCATAAAATCTATCTTATGTGTCTTCCATAAGTGTATAGCTTCCTTGTAATCAAATAAATTAAATACAGCTAACAATATTATAGCAGCTAATACAGCATAAGGAAGAAAGTAGAATAACGATGTCAAAAATAAAAGCGTCACAGCGATAATCGCAGCAGTAATGAGCGAAGCGATTCCCGTCTGAGCATTCATACTACTGTTTACAGCAGATCTAGAAAAACTTCCAGACGATGGAATAGCCTGAAAAAAAGAACCCGCTATCTTAGAATAACCTAATGCCATAAGCTCTGTGTCAGGACTTAGTATATGATCCTTATGCTTAGACTGCATAGACTTGGCTATTCCCAGACATTCTACTATCCCTATAACGGTTACTGTAAGTACGGTAGGTAATAAAGCTCTAAAATTTTCGTAGGTTAATTCTGGTAGAAGGAAAATGGGGAGTCCCTTAGGTATATCTTTGATGATCTTAATGCCATATTGTTCTAGCTGGAAAAAATAGCTTAGCAATATTCCTAATATAACAACGATAAGCGCTCCAGGGATAGCTCTGGTAATTTTTTTCAAAATAATAATTATAGCTATAGACGATAGGCATATACCAAAGTTGAGTAAATTAGTTTCTTTAAGATGACCACAGACATAGAAACAAGACTGATGTATCTTTTCCATTCTAGGAATACTTATACCCAGAACATCTCCTAGCTGAGACACTATTATTATGATAGCAGCTGCTGAAGTAAAGCCTGCAATGACAGGATGTGAAATAAAATTTGCAATAAATCCCAGCTTGAGTGAACCGATTAATAACTGAAGAAACCCGACGAGAAAGCCTGTCAATATTACTAAGCTTATATACTGATCGCTACCTATAGGTGCTACTTCGCTCACCCCAGCAAGAACAAGTAAGGCTGATATCGCTACAGGTCCTACAGATAGTTTAGTAGAACTAGCAAACAATGCATAGATAACCAATGGGATAAGGGCCGTATAAAGACCATACTGAGGCGGAACACCAGCTAATACGGCATAAGCCATTCCCTGAGGAATAAGAATAGTGCCTACTGTAAGACCTGCCCACAAGTCTCTTTTGAACTTCTCTTTATTATAAGAATGAAGAGAAGTATATAATGGAGATATTTTAGAAAATATTTTGCTCAATCTCTTTCATATTAAGAGCCGTAAGTTACGTAATAAAAGAAAAAACTTGTGCTATATTTAAAGGTTTAGAAAAGGGTATTCCGAGTTTATAGGTAGAATTATTTCAGAACCACTTTGTTTATGGTCGATTTATTCAGTATGCAACATCTTATAAATTAAATGCTTTAAGGGGGTTACAATTTCTTAATTAAGTGTATTAATTAATAAACCCCTGAAAATGCCTCGAATAAGTGTTGTTCAAGATCATAACTACAAGAAAGCGTCTGCAATACATCCAGATCAGAGATATATTGTTGCACTCAGAGATAATGATGTACTGCTTATAAAGGAGATATATGAGCTTAATGCTGTGATGATAAAAAATCTTATCTGTAGTAATAATGGAACTGCTCACGATGCTAAGGACGTCATGCAAGAGGTACTTATCTGTATGCATAGATATGCTAATAGTGATTTTGTGCTGACCTGCTCCCTGAAGAGCTTTCTCTATACCTTATGTAAAAGAAAATGGATCAGTATGCTGAAAGCTAGGGGCAAAGCACAAACACTACAAATTGCTACGATCCATGACCTTAGTTATGCTGAAGATGCGAAAGATAGTATGACGGCTTGGTCAGTCATGGAGGAGCGATTAAGTTTTTCTGAGAGATTATTTAAGTGTCTAGGGCCATCATGTAAAGAGATTCTAAGCATGTCATGGACAAAAAATGAAGCGGGTAAATTTATTTCTCTAAAAACAGTAGCCGAAGAGTTAAACCTTAGTTACAGTTACGTCAGAAAGAAAGCGGTATTATGTAAAGCAAGACTCGTAGATCTAGCAAAGAAAGATCCTAATTACAAATTATTATAGTAGCATATGAAAGAAGTAGATTATTTACAATTTGAGGATTACCTAAGAGAGGAACTTAGCTATTCCGAGCGCAGGATGCTTGAGCAACAGCTATTGCAAGAGAAGGACTATAACAATAGCTTTTTACACTACGAGCAATTAAGATCAGACCTTGTGTATAATATCAATACTAAGCATGCGGAACAAGAACTTATCCATAATCTTGAGAAGATAGGAAACAGGTATATATTAGAAAAAGGATTCTCTATAAAAAGAATATTTGACTATACTACCTTGTTCTCATTTAAGTCTATAGCAGCGTCTATTATAATCTTTCTATTTCTAATACCATGTACTATATACCATGCTGAACAGCAGTATAGTAATTCAGCTCTTATAGCATCATATAAAGTTTTACCTAGTTTCAGTAAAGAAAGAAGTGGAGGCTCACAGGCACTGGAATTAACGGATATAGCTCTCTTGCATTTCTATAAAAATCACTACGACCAGGTTATAGAAACATTAGAAAGCATAGATATGAATGATGCGAATTATGTCAATGCGCAGTATCTCATATCTCAAGCACTTGTAGAAAAAAATAATTTGGGACCAGCGAGAAATAAGCTCGTGTCCCTACTTCAGATCGCTGAAGGAATAGAAAAAGCAGATATAGAATGGTCCCTGGTTATGCTTAATATACAACTGAATAGGATATCTGATGCTAGGAAATACTTGTCAACAATAAAAATGGATACTGATCATGAATATTTCTCTTCTGCAATAGAGTTGGAACAAAAGTTAAATTCTAAATGGAGAACGCTTACTTGGTGAAAGTAACTATATGGAAAGTAAACCTGAGTTGAAAAATTATTTGAAATATTTTATAAAAGTGCTTTCATTATCAAAACTAAGTGGCTCTAAATCGGCTCCTATAGAGAAAAAATATAATAGAAAAAAATAAAACGAAAATGCCCCCTAATAAAAGATAGTTACAGTTGTTTACTTTAATAGGTTTCATATCTCCTATTGCGATAAGTCCCGCCCAATAATAGGGGTGTTTCCTACTGGCCTTTCTTGAGGAAATTAAATATTTATTTTTTGCTTCAGCTAATGCGTTATCCTTGTTTTTTCCTTTTGATATTTCAGCGAAGAACCCTTTCATTATTTTATAGGTAGCCTGGTCGTCTACTTTCCAAAGACTAGAAATTACGCTAGCCGTTCCTGCATGAACAAAACCTCTGGCTAGGCTCAAAATTCCTTCTCCTTTTTTATACTGGCCTATACCGGTTTCACAAGCACTAAGAACTATCATCTCCGTGTTGAGATCCATTGCTTGGAGACTATTCATGTAGAGTTTGTAAGCTTCACCTTCGTGACCATCAGAAAATACGATATAGGAATTATCTCCATCATAAGGGTTCATTTCTGCATGAGAAGAAATCTGTATAATATTGTGTGCTGCGAACGTGTTTAGAAAATTTGCCTTAGTGGCGGCAGTGTCTTTAAGTAGTACTTGTTTACTGAAATTTACTGCGCAGGATTCTATTTCTTTTGCATTAGATGCTAATATCTCATAATGCTTATTACTGGGAGCTATTCCCAGATAGGAGTAGGATGAGGGAGGCTCCGTTTTCATTTGCTGCAAGACGCCTATCGAATAAGAATAGCTGATATTATACTGTTCTACTAGATATCGATTTTCATTATTTTTTATAGCTTCGAACGCTATATTAGATAGATAGCCATGGGGGATAATAACAATGTTTTCTTTGAGTTGGCTGGCTACAGGATGCAAAAGACATTGGTATATCATATGACTATGCTTGGACAAGGAATCAATATTAGAATCTCTATCTCTTATCTGCTCTATGAAATAACTGATACTATTATTCAGGTTGGCGTCTAGCTCTATTTTTTGCAATTGGACAAGGCCATCATTTATCAGAAACTGATAGATGTACTGATCCGTTGTGAAATAGGACAGGACAGAAGTTTTAAGATCGGAGAAGTTTATGTCGGTTGTAAATTCATTCGGTAATTGTAGTAAACCATATAGGCTATCTAGTGTCTCTAAAGCAGTTGTATATTTTGTAAAACATGCTTTATTAGCAAAGTGATTTTTTTTTTCACTGAATGCTATGTTCATCCTTTTTTTAGCTATTAATTTTTGGTTTTTTGCCTCTAGTATTTCAGAATATAAGGTGGCTTTATTTAATTCTTTTATAGATTTTATATTTTTTAACTCTGACAATAGTACATATGATTTATCTTGCTCACTTATTTCTAGTAGTCTATTATTATCTAGTCCGAGTGCTTCTTGGTTTTTAAAGTATATTTCATTTAGAGTAGTCATAAATTCTAAATAGGCGACTTTATCAATGTAATGTTTTGTAGACTTAAATTTTTCCTGAATGAGGAGCTCTACTTCACTAAGTTTATGCTTAGCGTCTTCCAATTGATTAGTCATAAAATACACCGAAGAAAGTCCTAGGAGTATACGAATATATTGTGAGTAGTTTTCTATTTCTTTATCATCCTTTCCACGTAAACTTTGGGTAGCTGCCATTTGATAATATATCAAGGCATCATCCGGTCTATTTTTCTCTTTGTAATAGTTAGCTAGTGCTAGACACTCTGTAATACTATTATTATAATTTGTTGTATCCTTTTGTGCATATTCTTGTCGGCGTCTCAAAGCCTCCTCAGCTAGCAGGTCGTCTTTAATATACAGATAATAAGTCGATGCTGCAGAATAATATTGAGAGGTAAAAGCTTGTTTGAAAGGCTCACCTATTTTATTTAGATATATATTTGCTTTTTTTGCCTGCCCTACTTTACAATAGTATTTGACGGCAAGTATATACATTCTATCACGCCACATAATATCATTTTTTTGCTGGAAAAGAGATATGCCATGAAGGATAAGTTCTTCTACATCTAACTTGTTATTTTTAATTTCTGATCTTACCTTCTTATATAATTCATAACAAAAATCTAAGCCTTTTAGCTCTTGTGACTTAGCATTATAGTATTGACTTTTACCGCGTTTTCCTTCTTTTTCGGATAGACTACCTAATAGTTGATAGACTATACTTAATAAATCCATTCTTGTAATATTTGGCGTAAGATTTTTATATTCAAAACACCTTAAGTAAAGCGCCTCTTTTTCATCAAATGTTTTTTCTCTATCCGTGTAATTTTCTATCGCATTTATACAATCATAATAGAATAGAACAGTTTCGTAAGTTTCTTTTTTACAATTAACTGTATACTTTTTTAGTTTTCTTAATCCCGTTAATATGGTGTAACTATCTAGTGTATAATTTTCATCTAGTTGCTGATAGATCGTATCAATATCTTCTGGTTCTAGATGCTCATACTGTTTTATTTTTGATAAAATTAATTCTGTGTTAGCACTAACAAGTAGATCAAAAAGATCAGCATTGCTATCTTGTGCCATTGCAGAGGTCCAGAAACTAAACATTACTACCCAAAAAAGATAGGTAGTAATATTTAGTTTCTGGTGACTTATATTTTTCCCCAGCATTTTTAGTCAATATTGATAATGCCTATTTCATTAAACTTGACCCAGATATGAACTTTCTTATTGTTATAAAGAAAAAAAGCAGGAACATACTCGGCATCGGGATCATCTATATCTGATGTAATGGTGTAATTGTTATAGGGTTTTTCATCATTTGGATTAGGAGTGATACTGATCAACGATTCCTGATCGGCAGGTATGACGATCCTATCTCCATTTTTTAGATGCAGGTGTAGCTGCTCTGTCCAGTCGCACGCCTTCCCACCACAATTACACAAGAGACTAGCAAAAGTATATGGAGGGTGTATGCCATTAAGCGGGAAGAAACCATTTTTCACAGACAGCTTTTTTTCAAAATCTTCTTCACTTACAAATTTTTTATATCGATAGATGTGGTTATCACAACATGCCAGTCCAGTACCTAAAATTTCTCTTAGATTTTTTCTTGTTTCCATTAGACTATCTTCATTGCTAGTTTCCTCTTCTATAAGTTTGTTTATAATGATAAGATCTAATCTTTCAGAAGTTACATGTAGATCTGAGACGAGATGCTTATGGTTTATTTGCTTTTTTTGATCGCACTTTGTGAAGATCAGCGATCCTAAGAAAAATATAAACAATAGAGATAATGCATTCTGATAGGAATTAGAATTACTTGAGTGCTTTTTCATACTCATAGGGGTTTACAAGTTTTTAAATGGAATTTACTTTTCTAATTTAATAAAAGTAATCTCTAAAAAGTAACCCTCTTATCTAGATTTTTTATTTTTTATTCTATCCTTGCCAGTCTTAGCTTTTTGATGCAGGCTAGTTTTGTATTCATTAGGGGATAGGTCAATACATAAATCAAAGTATTTTTTAGCTTTACCGTAGACTCCTAATTCTTCGTAGATAATTCCCATTTGCAATGCTGCGTTACAAGCATAATACTCTGGAGAATCGCTTCCCTTATCTATAGTTTGGGCGAAATAGAGCAATGCATCAGGGAAGTTTTTAAGCGCCTGAGTTGCTCTTCCTATTCGGTAATTATACTCTAGTTCTAATTCATCATTATATACGATCTTATGCTTGTTTCTAGCAAGGTGATCATATGATCGTTGATTGTATCCTCCATCAAATAGTAGTCTAGCTTTCAGTAACTCAGGATTAGGTATCTGCCCTGATTCTAATTCTTTCATGGCCTGCTTGTCATCGTCTACTATTTCTGTGCCTACCTTACCGACAAGTTCTATATATTTCTTATAGCCTGTGACATCATCTTTTATGACCAGCTCGTACCAGGCTAGTTTTTGATACGCTTCTTTAAGATATAAACGTCCTCGGAAATTTTTTACAAATCGCTTAAGATAGACATCTGCATCCTCATCGAGTTTCCTTATCTTGCTGAGCCCCATCAGAAAATCTAAGTAATCAAATCTCATATAATCTCCGCCTGAAGGACTAGCTTCTAGAGCGATGATAGCGGCCTCATTATAGCCAGCTCTTTGTGCAATTTTTGCATACAGAAAACTTACGAGAGGGGAGCTAGAAGGATCCAGTTTACTCTCATTTAATATCTTATAAGCCTTATCTTTTTCATTTTTCTGATAGAGTAAAATAACAACATAGGAAGCTATCGCTTCTTCATAGAACATAGACTGATTAGAACTAGCATAGTCTAGGAGTTCTTTTATTTCTTTTTCACCCCGCTCTATACTTCCTTGTAGGCTGAACAGTTTCTTGAGCATCTTAGGAATAGGGATGGTTTCATTGACAGCATGTATGACACTTAGACTTTTTTTGTTTTCCTGAAACTCAGGATGGAGGGTCTCATTCTGTTTTAGATCTCTATAAGAAGAGTAGATTTCTTTAAGTGCATTGAACTGTTCTCCGAACTTAGCACTGGTAAGCGCCCATTGTAGATTTATTTCTGCTTGGGTAAATAAGTAGTAAGGTGATTGCTTATCTCCTCTTTGTATGGCTTTGATTCTTTTTTTCCTTTGCTTCTTTAATTGCTTATATTCATGCTCGTCTTCATTGATAAATATGGTAAAAAAATCAACATAGTTTTCCATATGGTACCGAGCAAGGTTTTCTGGATCTTCTATAGCCATATCTGCCAGCTGTGTCTTAGCAAGATCTAACTTTAGAGAAATGATATTCCTATAGACATCTTGTATATCCTTATTGTAGTCAAACCTTCCCTGTGCAGTTAGCTCAGAACTACAGATCAGCAGGGAAGCGATGTAAAGCAATACGGTATGAGATATAATTTTTTTGTGTATGGACATTCTCTAATATATACGAAAAAAAAGCCCTGTTCCACGTGGGTTCAGGGCTGTTTTAACTTTTTAAAAACATTTAAGTTTTTTATTTTGCTTCTTCTTTACCAGCTAATTCGTTATCTACAAGTACTCTTCCGCAATGTTCACAAGCAACTAATTTTTTTCTTTGTCCTATTTCTATTTGTAGTTGTGGTGGTATTCTGTTAAAACATCCTCCACAAGAACCTCTACTGATGGTTACTACAGCAAGACCATTTTTATAATTATTTCTGATCTTATCATAAGATTTTAGCAATCTAGGACTTAGACCAGCTTTAGCTCCTGTAGATGCTTTTGTTAGCTTTCTCTCTTCTTTTTCAGTTTTAGCTTTGATCTTTTCTAACTCTACTTTCTTTATGTCAAGATCTTTCTTCTTGTTATCTAGATTCTCCTTGGAATGGTCTAGCGTTTCCTTCTTCTTATCCTTCTGAAGATCTACTGCCCTCATTTTCTTTTCAGAAAGCTGTATTTCTAATTTCTGCATCTCTATCTCCTTAGTTAATGCCTCGAACTCTCTATTGTTCTTAACATCATCTAGTTGCTTTTCGTACTTTAGGATAAATGCTTCAGCCTCTTTGATATTGTTTTTATGATTACTTATATCAGAATTGATATCATCTAGATTACCAGAAAGTTTAGCTGTTCTTGTTTCTAGACCCGCTATCTCATCCTCTAGATCGCTTACCTCCATAGGAAGTTCTCCCTTAAGAATTTGTATTTCATCTATCTTAGTATCGATAGTTTGGAGTTCTATAAGACTTTTTATCGTCTCTTCTACAGGTGTACTACTTTTCTTTGCCATAGTTTTATAGATAATTTACTGGATTTGTACTAATTTTTGTACAATGGGCTGCAAAGTTACTAAATTTTTTCCTTATAAGCCCTTGTAATAGATCAATAGTATAGAACTCACTCTCATAGTGTCCTATATCAGCAATAATGATCTGATCATTTGCATCAAAAAATTGGTGATATTTATAATCTGAGCTAATAAATATATCTGCCTCCTGTGCAATAGCTTCATCTAACAAAAAGCTTCCAGAACCCCCACATACAGCCACCTTAGCAATTTTATCGCCTACTATTTTTGTATATTTTATAGTATGTGTAGACATCTTTTGTTTGAGAAAAATCAGAAAATCCATCGGAGTGATAGGGTCAGCAAGATAGCCTATCATACCAGCGCCTATATCTCCATCCACACTCAGCTTAGTATTAGCATATAATATCTGGGTTCTTTCTAGACCTATCTGATCGCAGATTCGCTTATTTACACCATCCTGATACACATTATCTAGATTGGTATGGATAGCGTATATGGCAATATCATTTTTGATGGCCTTTATAATAGTCTTTTCTATATAATTCTTTCCCGTCAGCTGCTTTAGCCCTGAGAATACAATAGGGTGGTGCGCTATAACAAGATTGCACCCTCTATCAATAGCCTCATCTATGACAGCCTCTGTAGAGTCGAGACATAATAAGACAGAGCTGACCATAGCCTCTCTGTTGCCCACAATAAGACCTGCATTATCATAGGTTTCCTGATAAGCTAGCGGAGCAATGGTCTCTAGATAGTTTATTACATCTTTTACCTGAGGCATGTTTTATTTATTTTCTGATATCTTCTGGATGATAGCCGTACTCGAGTACCCTGATACAAAAGGAATTACAGTCACCGTTCCTCCATTTTTTTGTACAATATCTGCGCCAATTATCTGTGAAAGTTCATAATCTCCGCCTTTGACAAGATAATCCGGTAAGATTTTCTTTATAAGATTATAAGGTGTATCCTCATCGAATGCAATCACCTTATCTACATACATTAGAGATGCTAGCATCAGCATTCTATCCTCGACATTATTGATTGGTCTATCCTCGCCTTTTAGTTTTTTGACAGATGCATCTGTATTTACACCTACAACTAGCAGATCTCCCAGAGCCTGCGCATCCTCCAGGTAGGATAAGTGTCCTACATGCAATATGTCAAAACACCCATTTGTAAATACAATTTTCCTACCCTGCGCTCCTATCTCAGATAACCACGATTCTAGACCGGCGTCAGTGCGAATAATCTTTTCTGCGGATTTTTTCATGATCTATTTATAATAGGCAACAGCAATAATGATAAGATACCGATCAGCACATTACAGAAAATCTGTAGTGAAAAAAATATAATATTAGCAAAAGTAAATGCTTCTATTCCCCCTATGCCATATAAGATCAAAGACTGGCTGATCATAAAGTGATAACTTCCCATCCCTCCTGGTGAGGGAAAAACAATCCCTAGGCTCCCAAAAACAAAAACTACAAGTCCGGCGATGGCTCCTAGGTTTTCCGTAGGTGCATAAGCATTGAAACAAAGGTAGGTCATCAGGTAATACAAAATCCAGATAGCGATACTTTGCCCTATAAATAATGATTTGTTTTTCACCTGAGCAAACGACTTGAAACCATCAGAAAAGCCTGCTAGTTTTTCTTTGACAAATTTAAAAATCTTATTGTCCGATTCTGATTTCAGTATGTATCTGAATAGAAGCAGAGCGACCAAACCCCCTGCTATTCCCACACCTATCAAGATATATATTTGTTGCGCAGTGATAGCGGTGTTTTCTTGCAGATAAGCGGAAATCCTAGGGCCGCCTAGTAAAATACCTAGAATAATGGCTATGAGGAGACATACAACATCTATAATTCGTTCCGCCACGATCGTCCCAAAACTATGTTCTATCGGTATTTTTTCATAGCGTGTCACCGTTGCTGGACGTATAAATTCTCCCAGCCTAGGTATCCCCAGATTAGCAAAGTATCCTAGACTTACGGCCGCAAAACAATTGAAAAAACTAGGCTTATGTCCTAGGGTTTTCAGCATGGCCTGCCACCTTACAGAACGGATGATATTACTGATGACGAACAAGATCAGAATCAGTGCCACCCACGCTAGTTTCACCGTTTTGAAATCCTCTATAATTTTATCTAACAAGTTACACTCTACATCAGGAATCCCCTTGAGTGCACACTCTTCTAGGTAAGCTGCATTCTGGTTTTGATACAGAAAATATAATATCGCAAATCCTACGCCGAAGAAAAATAAAAACTTAACCGCTGAAGCTAAATTTTTACTCAAGCCTTAACTAATTTATTATGCTCGTCAGGAAAGACAGTGATAGCCTTATAGTTTCTAGCCTCTTCCTGCGACATATATCCGTACGAAATGATGATAACAATATCACCTAGTTCCGCCCTACGCGCAGCAGCACCATTGAGGCAGATAATCCCAGAACCTCTTTCACCTTTGATGACGTATGTTTCTAACCGTTCGCCGTTATTATTATTAACGATCTGGACTCGCTCACCCTCTATCAGGTCAGCCGCATCTATAAGATCTTCATCTATTGTGATCGAACCCACATAGTTAAGATTAGCCTGCGTAATTCTCGCACGGTGTATTTTCGATTTATGTACTTGTATCTGCATAGCTTGCAAATTTAAGGATTTATACCATAAGCTCTTTATAATGCTCTAATAAATTCACACAATTGCCTATTTCCTACATTTCAGACCTGTATTTTAGACTAAACCTTATCTTTTCATAAATCGTTTTAGCGTCTACAATTGATCGTCATAACGGAGAAACGGTAGCACCCTCATTCGTTTGTCATTTATATAGGTTTTTGTTGGGCATGACCCCTCGTACCTCAGGGTCGGAGTTTTACAGACTCACCATTCGGCTCGGTCCCCAGCATCCCGCAATTGGCTCGTCACGGACAAGCTCCTTCGTCGCTTTCTTACAAGTTCCTCATGCGGTGTCAACTAAGAAAAACAATATATGAGTAAGAGCAACTTTCAAAATTTTTATAATTTAACAGAATAATTAACATTGTGGCTTTAGAAAAAATTGTATTTCCCAAAGTATATCAAGAGGTACTTATGAAGAGATTTAGTTTACTATACTTTATTGTGATTATCGTCTTAGGATCATGCAGTAAAAGTCCATCAAAGCTACTGGATAATAATAATGCTCATCAAATAATACTGTTAGAAGAAACTAATTCTGTGGGTTCCACAAGTAATAAGAAAAGGCATTCTTTTAGTCCACAAGGTAATGATTTGAATAATATTGGTAAAAGTATTCTTAGACTTCCTGCTATCCAAAATAACAAAGAATTCCTAAAGCAAAACTATGGACAACTTAGATGGAATTTTGCCCATATAGATATCGAGGCTAATGATAAATATATATTTAGTGTACCATTAGCAAAACATGATTTTGTAACTGGTATTATATTAGCAATCGGCGATACTGACCACTTAGATTACATTTTTATGGATAGAATGGATGCCTCTCATGCATTATTAAGCAATGATAATATAGATAAAAGTAGCAAAGCACTTATTAAGCTAGCGTTAACCAAAATTAATAGTTCTGAAGTTAGTAGATATAATAAGCTATATAGAGATATTAATGATTTAGTAGTTTCTAATGCTCTAAGTAAGGATCAAGAGTTTAATACTACTGCATTAACTTACTTTTACAAATACCTAGATATATCCCAGGATGAATTCGAAGTCAAAACAGGTAGCTATAAAATAGATTTTCATTGTAAAATGAAACATTTTGATCTACATAATCTATATCACAAAAGTATTATAGATATTAAAAATGATACTAGAATAAATCCATTCTTGTCAGGAGGGATTACAAAAATTAAGATAGAAGAAGAAAAACAAATTTCTATCCAACTGGAAGATCCATTAGAGTTTCTATACATTGATAAATAAACTTGATGTAAATAATTATCTTGGAATCTTTTAAGTTTATTTTGGATCTGCTAGTAAAAATATATTTGATATCGATTTTTTCATCTTAAGTTAGGAAAGTCTCTAGCAACCTAACCTTCATTTCGTGCCACAATACAGCTAGAGGAATTACTTCTATAGTAAACCACACCATTGTCTTGCCAGCAATCCGTGCAATCTAATAATCGGTGCATAATCCGTGATTCCGAAATAGGTGATTCACACAAAAAACCTATATTAGCTGAACCCAAATTAGAAAACTATTAAATGAAAGTCGTAGGCTTCACCATCGCCAGAAATGTTGTCAAATATGATTATCCTATCTTGGAATCTATTCAGTCCATACTTCCGATCTGTGATGAGTTTCTTATACTAGTAGGGGATTCTGAGGACGATACATTGGAATACCTACAATCAATACAAAGTCCTAAGGTAAAAATTCATCATTCTGTATGGAAAGAAACGCTGAACGACGGAGGAAAAGTTCTTGCCGTAGAAACGGATAAGGCATTAGCGCTTATAGATAAGGATACAGACTGGTGTTTTTATTTGCAAGCGGATGAGCTTATCCACGAGGATGATCTAGCGACTATTCAGCAGGGAATGCTGGATAACTTACAGGACAAAAACTGTGATGGGCTGCTTTTAAATTATATTCATTTCTACCATTCTTATGATTATATCTCTACTACGTCTAGATTTTATAAATATGAGATACGCATTTTTAGGAGAAACAGAGGGGTATACGCTTATCGCGACGCTCAGGGATTTAGAAGAGGAAATGACGAAAAGCTCAAAGTAAAATTACTGGACGCCTACGTGTATCATTACGGCTGGGCGAGACCGCCTCTTAATATGAAAGTGAAGCAAAAAGCCATCATGAAATATTTCCATGATGAGGAATTTATAGAGAGTACGATAGGGGAAAAAGAGGAATACGATTACGCAATGCTCAATGCATACTTAGAACCCTTTGAAGGAACACATCCTAAACTTATACAAGAGAAAGTAAACGCAATGGACTGGGCAGTAGATCTAAGTCTCTACAGGTCTAAGCCGCGACCTAAAGACACAGCAAAGAATTTCCTACGGAAATACCTCAACATCAATCTAGATTATGCTAATTATACCCTTCTGAAATAGTAGTAGGTTAAGATTAATTAGGTAGAACTCCTCCTTCCTCCTACGGAGACCTCCTCCAGCGAAGGACACATCTATTTCTCCCTTTGGAGGGAGACTAAGAGGGTGGAAAAACACTACTCGAACCACAAAGATTTCATAAATAAAATTAGCCAATATAATTAAAGAATAATACCTCAAAAGCCGCCGTAGGTGTCAAATATAAGTAGCATAGATTATTGCAGCATCCCTCCTCTGTCCCACGAACACCTTTACCAGCGGAGAACACCTGTATTTCTCCCTTTGGAGGGAGACTAAGAGGGTGGAAAAACACTACTCGTACCACAAAGATTTCACAAAGAAAATTAGCCAATATAATTAAAGAATAATACCTCAAAAGCCGTCGTAGGTGTCAAATATAGGTAGCATATATTATTGCAGAACTCCTCTCCATCCTACGAACACCTTCACCAGCGGAGAACAAATGTATTTCTCCCTTTGGAGGGAGATTAAGAGGGTGGACAAACACTACTCGAACCACAAAGATTTCACAACGAAAATTCGCCGATATAACTAAAGAATAATACCTCAAAATACGCCGTAGGTGTCAAATATAGGTAGCATAGATTATTGCAGCATCCCTCATCTGTCCCACGAACACCTGCTCCAGCGGAGAACACATGTATTTCTCCCTTTGGAGGGAGAATAAGAGGGTGGAAAAACACTACTCGAACCACAAAGATTTCGTAAATAAAATTCGCCGATATAACTAAAGAATAATACCTCAAAAGACGCCGTAGGTGTCAAATATAAGTTGCCCCTTACAAAGTGCGGGGATAACAATTATTCTATCCGCTAATTTGGCGAAATTGTTGAACAAAAATTATGAAAAATTAAAAACAACATCCTAACTAAATCCTAACGAGATTATAAACATTACAAAACAAAATGTAATTTCCATTCTGAAATAAAATTACTGGATGTTACATCTATTTAAGAGTTCTCAGCATTAAATTGACATACTAAATTATGGGAAAAACCAAAGTTGCGATTATAGGCCCTGGAAATATAGGGACAGATCTTATGATCAAAATTATCCGGCTATCAGAATATCTAGAAATGTCTGTCATGGTAGGAATAGATCCTGCCTCCGTTGGTTTAGCAAGAGCCAAAAGACTAGGATACGCTACTACCCACGAGGGAATAGAAGGACTTATCAAAATGGCAGAATGGCAGGACATTAAAATAATCTTTGATGCAACTTCTGCTAAGGCACATCATTTCAATTGGGGTCATATAGAGCAATATAGTGATAAGAAGATTATAGATCTTACACCTGCGGCAATAGGTCCTTTTTTAGTACCTCCAGTAAATTATAATCAGATCCAAACCGAAAGAAATGTCAATATGGTGACCTGTGGTGGTCAAGCGACCATTCCTATAGTAGCCGCTGTAAGTAGAGTCGCTAAAGTACATTATGGAGAGATCATCGCTTCCATATCTAGTAAGTCCGCTGGTCCCGGAACGAGAGCTAATATAGATGAGTTTACAGAGACAACTGCTCAGGCCGTAGAGCAAGTAGGAGGCGCTACTAAAGGGAAAGCGATTATTATATTGAATCCAGCGGAACCACCGCTCGTGATGAGAGACACTGTATTTACGCTGAGCGAACAAGCAGACAGAACTGCAATAGAACAGAGTATTCATAAGATGGTAAGCGAAGTACAGAAATATGTGCCAGGGTATGAACTACATCAGGAGGTACAGTTTGATAATATTCCAGAGGAGGAAGCTGTATTTATTGAGGGGCTTGGCTTTTGTCATGGACTGAAAACGACCGTACTTCTAAAAGTTAAAGGAGCAGGTCATTACCTTCCCGAATATGCTGGAAACTTGGATATTATGACCAGTGCAGCGCGAGCCACAGCGGAACGTATGGTGACAAATCAAGTGTGATCTTAGCCTCCGAAATGCTTAGTACTTATTTACTCAAGAAATTTAATTGACATAAAAAGATGAATAATATATACCTACAAGATGTGACGCTGAGAGATGGTATGCATGCTATAAAACATCAGTATTCTAAGGAGCAAATAAAAACAATTGCGATCGCACTGGACAAGGCCGGTGTAGACGCTATAGAAATATCTCATGGCGATGGCTTAGCAGGAGGAAGTTTTAATTATGGTTTTGGGGCACATACAGATTGGGACTGGCTAGAGGGTATTGCAGAAGTATTGGAGCATGCTAAGTTGACCACCTTACTTATCCCTGGAATCGCGACGATAGATGATCTTAAAAAAGCAAGAGAATTAGGCGTGGCATCTGTGAGAGTCGCAACACATTGTACGGAGGCAGATATTGCTCCACAGCATATCGAGATGTCTAAGAAACTAGGTATGGATGTTGGGGGTTTTCTTATGATGGCGCATATGAGTGAGCCTAAGCAGCTTGCCCAACAAGCAAAAATAATGGAATCGGCTGGAGCAGATTGTGTATATGTTACGGACAGCGCAGGTGCGTTACTTATGGATGGAGTTGTAGATAGGATTAAAGCTTTTAGAGATGTTCTAGCGGATGATACGGAGGTAGGAATACACTGTCATCACAACCTATCTCTGGGGGTGGCGAATACAATAGTCGCAATGCAGCACGGCGCTAATCGATTAGACGCTTCTCTAGCAGGAATGGGTGCCGGTGCAGGTAACTGCCCACTAGAAGTTTTGGTTGCTGTACTGAACAAAATGGATGTAAAACACAACGCTGATTTGTTCCAACTAATGGATGCTGCCGACGATCTTATCCGCCCTATACAGACCCGACCGGTGAGGGTAGATAGAGAAACACTTTCGCTAGGGTACGCAGGAGTCTATTCTAGTTTCCTGTTACATGCAGAAAGAGCTGCCAAGAAATATGGTCTTGATACAAGAGCAATATTAAATGAACTTGGAAGGAGAAATATGGTAGGAGGACAAGAAGATATGATCGTAGACGTAGCATTAGATATGGTTAAAGCAAAATGATAACAGTGCAGAAAAGCTCAGAGAAAGATTTCTCCACTCTGGTCGAAATCGTAGTTTGCTGATATGATTGTTATCCCTCCATCATTTCATTTGGTAGGGATAACAATCAATTTGTATATGTATCACCATCCGACACGATCATTAGTAATATTATAGCCTACGTAGATTTCTAAACTTCCTACATTGTCTTGCTTGAGTTCAGAAGTATTAAAATCGTAAGAAACGCCCATATTTAAATCTTCATTTAAACGAAGATGACTTGTTATTGCAATTCCATCTTCACTACGATATAGGGCACCTATTGCAAACTGTGATATGAACCAAAACTTAGCACCTAAAGAATATTGTATGGGTGCAGCAAATTCATATTTGAGTAATAGAGTTGGTTCTAGTGCTTTTTCATTATAATCATTGAAAAATACTTTACTACCTCCATGTAGATAGAAGTGTTGTTTTCTGAATTCAGAACTTTGTTGACTTATTGTAGTAAGAGCAGGTATAGAAATTCCAAGATAGGTATCTTTATTCGTATAGTATACTCCAGTGCCCACGGTGAGAACATTAAATTGATCATTTTGCCCATCGTAGATATTATCTTGAGCATCGCTATAATTGATTTTCGAAAATTCACTTGAGAAAAAATGAAATCCAACCCTCAAGCCTACAGAAAGATAGGAATCGTCCTCGTTAATCTTCAAGCGGTAGGAGTAATTTGTTAGGAGATCTATACGATTATCTATTCCTATACTTTCTCTAGATATAGAAGCCCCAATACCTACTTTATCTTCGAATATATTGTATTCTCCACCGATCATCATCGTCTTTGGAGAACCTTCTAAGCCTATCCACTGATCTCTATAATTAAGGAATAGTGATCCCTTGTCCTTTCCATTACTTCCAGCATAAGCAGGGTTAAGAAATAGCGCATTGGCATCGAAGTTAGTTAATTGGAACTCTTGCTGGGCATGCAGGGTAATACTGATTAGAGTACTGATTATGAATAATATATATTTCATGATTTATTTTTATTTTAGTTTTTTAATTTCTTCTTATATCTAGGTAGCCGGAATGTCTCGAATTACTAGCTCTTTGGTTATCAACATTACTGAAATCTATTATGATATAGTAGGTGCCGTTACTAAGTTCAGATCCATTTTTACTTCTGCCATCCCAGGTATTGTCATAGTCTTTCTGCTCAAAGACTATTTGACCCCATCTATTGAAGATGGTAAGATCAATAGGTGCACACTCAAGATTACCTTCAATTTTAAAGACGTCATTGAAGCCATCGTTATTTGGTGTGAATCCAGTAGGCACATTGATTTCTGACGGATCACAAGGGTTAAGAAAAGCATCACTCTGCTGGAACCATAACATTTTACACATCTCTTTCTGCCAACATATGGATGAGTCGGCAGATAATTCTATAACTTCTATACATATGTTATACATTCCTGAGTTAGCATACTGGTGTGTCCAACTAATATTTCCTTTAGCGGAGGTTGTATCTGCGATTGTAGTTGTACCATCATCGAAATCAGGTGTACTGGTCGTAAACCAATGACATGAATCAAACTGCGTCGTACTTACGATAAGTGTGTTACTACTATCCACGGTCATCTGGAAACCTATGTCCACTAAATCACAGAATTGTTCTTCTGTGTAACAACATTCATCATTAATAGGACACAATTCTTCATCTAGTATAAAGCAATGTTCTGAAGAACTTATACAGCACCATGTAGGAAATTCACCTGCTGTGATATCGGTATTATGTGCTACAGTCTTATAACATAGAGTATCTCCAAAGGTAATACCTACATAGTCCACACATATCCAATCGGAGGTACTTCCCGAAGCTAATGGCGGAATAGAAATTGGGTTAGGAATTAGCAGCGTGCCACTAGGTAATATCGATACTAAGTCTATGGAGTTTATTGTAAATGCAGGACTTGTATTATTCTTAATCTTGAAACAATATTGCTCCTTGATACAATCTAAAGAATCTGCGACAATCTCTACACAGTCTGGTTCCGATCCTTCACAACTTAGGTCAAATGTTTCATTACAATATTCTAGACAGTCTCCATCATCATCTTCTATGAGCCAACTTATATTTACAACAAATGGATCTTGACTTCCATCCAGATTACAGCCACTGAATACGTCTAGTAGCCCTAGAGGTACGTGAGATGTAGGAGGGTAGATCTCTGCTTCTGATGAACTTATCGTATTAATTACCCATCCATTCAATGCCTGTATAGAGCTTATAGAGGCAGGTGTTATTGTCTTTATTTTTATGCCTTTAAATAAGTCTGCACAAAATTGATTATCTATCGATCCAACAAAACAACATGTGTCTCCACTTATTGGGTCAGGTACCATTGTTATGTCTAGGGCATCACAACTGATATCAGTTGTATCACAAGGACAGAGTTCTTCAGGCGTTATAAAATATTTAGTACTATCTGTACAGCACCATGTTACGGGTTCCCCCGCTGGCAAATCAGCTTCATGCCCTACCAGGACAAAACATGTACTTCCTATTGTCGCGTCATATTGTACACAGACCCAGTCAGTCGTGTCTCCCATTACTAGTGGAGAAATAGAGACTGGATTAGGAGTGATGCTAGCCGTAGAGGGTGACACCCAGATGAACTCCAGAGACTTTAGAATTATCTCGGGATTAGTGATGTTGACCGCCTTAAAGCAGTATAGATTATTTTCACAATCTATAGAATCTTGTACGATCTCGACACAACCTTGCTGGTTAGTAGGGCAAGAAATTTCTTCTGTTACAGAACAAACCTCTACGCAATCTCCGTTACTATCTGCTTGAAGCCAACTCATAGAAATAATTATAGGTGATCCAACACTTTGGTTGCAAATATTAAAGACATCTTCGTCCCCTATTGGTATGGTGCCTCCCGGAGGTAATAGTTCTGCAGATTGTGGGTTCAGTTGGTTGAGGGTCCATCCATTAAATGCTTGTACCTGTGCAATAGATGCGGGTGCAGAAACATGGATAGATATACCTTTGTATAGATCCGCACAATGTTCATTTTCTATACCACCAACAAAGCAACATTCGCCGAAGTCTGCCTCGTCTAAATATATAGAAAGATCATCGCATGGATCTTCAGGGTCACAAGGACAATCTATGGTCACTTCCGTACACATCTGTTTATTCCAACAGAAATCATCTTCTTCAGATCCTTCGAATACTGTAATACATATGTTATACGTGCCAGAGTGATCATAGGTGTAAGTCCATGGACCCGCACCATGGGCTGGTGTGATGACTGGAAATCCAGATGATCCATCTCCCCAGTCGGGTCCTGGAGTTCCATACCAATGACAACTGTCAAATTGCGAGGCATCCACAGTGATAGTACAATCATCATTATTTACAATCTGAAAACCGATATCTACAAGATTACAGAATGCCAACGAGTCTGTACAACATCCACTTGTGTCAATTGGACATTCTGGAGCCTCTAAGCAAATCGGAACAGATTCAGTACAGCATATATCACTTGCCGCGAGATTCAGTTTGATACTGTCACCCAACATGACATCTCCGCAAACTGTGATAGATATCGATCGAGTTTCTCCAGGCATTAGTGCTGGAAAAAGATTAATATAATGTGGATAGACATTTGTGATTCCTGTGATGTCAATTCTATCTAGATTTTTATTAGGATTTGTAGTATTTGTCAAATCGAAACAATAGTCAGCACAAGCTGTATTGGCATCGCAATCACTAGGTGTGGACGGAATATTATCTCCACAATACCAGATAGCATTAAATGAAGATAAATCTGTTGATATATCAATATTAGCGTCTGGATTACAAATAACATTTATGCCTTGCGTACAAGACTGTATCAAGTTACCTTCACAATCATAGATATCTTGCGAACCTCCATCTGGAGCTCCATCCTTATATCCAACAAATACAGTTTGCCCATTCCATATCGCTCTATGAAAGACACTATAGTCTATTATATTTTGACATCCATTAGATGTAGAATTATTCATAATATTTGTTAGCCAAGGCAAACAGAAAGGCTCTGCGTAGCAACTATCCACTTCGCATAGAAATTCTTTCATTATTATATTATCAACAGCAAAACAACTTGTGTCAGGAGGACAAGGACACTCAACAATTACCTCCGTACACATCTGTTTATCCCAGCAGAAGTTATCTACATCATCACCTTCGAAAACAGTAATACAAATATTATAGGTACCAGGCTGGCTATACGTATGTGTCCAGGAACCTGCTCCTACGGCAGGCGTAATTAATGGAAAACTTATAGAACCATCTCCCCAGTCCGGTGATGGGGTCCCAAACCAATGACAGGAATCGAACTGTGTCGCATCTATATTAATACTGCAATCATCATTAGTTATAATCTGAAAACCTAGATCTACTAGATCGCAGAACGCATCAAAATCATCACAACATTCATCTGGATCGATAGGGCATTCTACAATCACTTCGGTACACATCTGCTTGTTCCAGCAGAAATCATCTACATCGACTCCTTCGAAAACCGTGATACATATATTGTAAGTTCCTGGGTTTGTATAAGTATGTGTCCACGGACCTGCTCCTACTGCTGGTGTGATAACCGGCAAACCAAGGGAACCATCTCCCCAATCAGGCTCTGGCGTTCCAAACCAATGACAAGAATCAAACTGGGCGGCATCTATGGTGACAGAACAATCATCATTCGTTATAATTTGGAAACCAAGATCAACAAGGTCACAGAATTCTTCAAAATCGTCACAGCAGTCACCAGCTGGACATGGTGGAATCATTATAGTATCGCAAGCACTTTCAAAACAACAATCTCCTGACTGAGAATTTTGCAGTCGGTAACCGAAAACCAAATCAGATATTGTTGCCGGAAATGTTGTTGGTACAATACAAGTACTAAATGTCATGGTATCTCCCGATGCTAATGGCGGAGTGATAGGAATAATTGGTCCTGGTACGATTCCAAAATTAGAGGGATCGTTCTTAATTGTTAAGAGTAACCGATCTGCTGTAAAAGCAGGATTAGATTTATTTACAACAGTGAAAGTGTATCGGTATTTACTACTATCTTGAATACATTCTAAATCTTGATCAAAAATTTCTAAGCAGATATTATCATCTGGCGCCTCACATTCTGTAACTAAAGTATCCGTACATGCTACTATCTGGTTTCCTGTCAATGGGTCTATTGCATACCATCTAAAAACAATCTCGGGAAAGCTTTGTATTGGATCATCTATTTTATCTAGACAAAAATCTAGTAAGTCCGGATATGATAGCTGATCAATATATCCAGAGCCTATAGGCGTCATACAGATATTTCGAGAGCTTGAGGATGTATTCCAATTGATTACTTGTGTAGGGTTTATTACATGTGACCCAAAACAAACGCCTGGTGTAATTATCTCCGCTTCGAACTTAGTGAAATATGGTATTTCACAAAGATTTTCTAATCCGATACTGTAACAGCATTCTTCTTCATTCTGCGAGATATTCGTAGCGATAACATCTTTTAATTCACAAGGGTCACAACAAGGTTCTATTTCTACACATGTCTGTACAGGATTGTGACAACATTCCTTACCGTCGGCGGAAATAAGACCTAGTTTCATACACAAGTTCTGAGGTGTTAGAATAGGTATGCTTGCATAAATATCTATACAGATTTGAGTAGTCTGACCATCAGGAAGTGGATTAGGGCTTGGAATTATAATCAAGCTATTCGTATTGAATGGACAAAAGAAGAATCCTGGATCTAAGCATTCGATAGTAATCTGGCCTACATCTACACCAGACATATTTGTTACCTCAAAGCAGTAATTATACTTCGTAGGATCCTCAGGATTACATTCTATCACTTTGTTAGTCACAACTAGACAAGTATCTAAGGGAGGTTCTGCACAATTAAAAGTCAATGTATCACGGCATACAATCACAGTATCCATTTCATTTACAACTTGCTTCCATTTTATTTCTATTATAGGATTAGTAGTAGGGTTATTTGTCAATGATGCAAAGCAAGTTTGGAATGCGTCGCTTGTTATTCCAGCTGGGATACTTCCAGAAGGGCTGGAAATACACATCTTCTGATTCAGTGCGCCACATGAACCAAAACTAAATGCAGGATCAAGTAACACCGTATTAAATATCCAATTAGGATCGAGGATATCTACTTCTATTTCTACGATATCAGGTCCCCAATTATTTTTTAAGTCTATAGTGTAACAGCATGCATCTTCATTATTAGGATTAACGAAAGGTTCCGCCTTGGCCATTAAGGAGTCGCATTCTACTTCAGATGTGTAACACGCACAGTCAAATATCTGTACATCACCTAGCAGTGCTTTTGTGCCGCTAGCGTAATTGCCATCATAGTCTATAATAACAGCATTGACATTAGTACCTCCATTGTTGGTCCAGCCTTGGAGTCCATATAGCCAGGGTTGAAGAGTTGTGTTAGTTGTTAAATTATCTCCGGAAGACCATACCGATTGGCCGCAAAACTGTGGCGTTGTATTATCAGGGTGACTCTCATATCCATAGTCTATACCTCCTGCCGAATTACGAAAGGATGCACTTCCTACTCCAAATTTTGGGATCGTTCCACCACTATGTCCAGGAGTTAATGACCAGGATGTTCCACTCGGTTGATACTCAAGTACAAACGATCTGTGGGCCCATTGATGAGGAATAAATCCTGTTCGAATACGGTCAGCTTGTACACTCCTTTGTGCAACAAGCATTTTCCCGTCTTCATCAAACTCTATATCTGATATTGGAGAAGCTTGCCAATATTGAGAAAGGGTGATCTCTAACGATTCACTTGATGCTTGGAAATCTCCAGTTGCATCAAGCGCTACTGAATGGATGGTTGTTGCTCCGGGATTGACAGTAACTCCTGAGTAATCTAACCAGTTACTATAATATAATTTTTGATCAGTGTGGTTATAAGCAATGCCCCAAGGTCGTTGCCCCAGATCCGCAAACTGGGGAGATCCTCCAACTGTTGTAGCCCCAAACGGATCAAAACTTCCAACAACCGTACCCGTAGCTATATCTATTCTATAGATATTTCCATCAAAGAAATTCGTAACGAAGAGTTGGTTGTGATCGGGGTCATAGCATATATTTCCTAGACCTGCTCCATCGTTAGGGATCTGTGAACCATTTACAGTAAAGTTGCCTGTTGTAATATAGTCAGTTACGGTTCCAGTAACTGGATCTACCTGATAAATTCCTCCTGAACCGGCTGAACCAAATAAGGTATTCCCGAAAAGACTAGTACTTGTTGTATAGATCAGGTTAGACCCATCTATTGCTAGACCAAATACTTCTCCTAAACGACTAGCTATCCAAGTGGGATGATGGTTAATATTAGATCCAGATGCTCCAGCCCAATCGAGACCAGTCTGATTTGGCCCCCACTCTTTATTATTTACGATGCCTAATACAAAACCACTTCCGATAGAATTGTCAGGACTGTTACCAGAAAAGCATGTTACTACAGACTGACCACATAGCGTGTTTTGTTCTTCACATATGATTTCAATACTATAATTGCATTGTTCGGGTTCATAACATTCACTTGATATTACACAGGTGACTTGATGTATTCCTGGTGGAAGATTTACAATATCTCCAGTATTTACAGTAACACCATTGATTTGGCACTGATCATTACCGAACATGACATTGAGGTCAGGAAAGGTATATTCATATTCGCAATCTGGCCCTGTGATATTTATGGTTTCATCACTTGGGCAATTAAAGCTCGGTTGATTTGGTAGAGAAACAATGATCTGTTTTGTAGAGGAGTTAGAAGATCCATCAGAACAAAAAATAGTCAGATCGACCGTATAAGTGCCAGAAAGAGCAAAAGTATAGCAGGTCTCAAAGGAAGCAATGGGATCACCTGCTAATGGTAGACCTGGTCCAAAGAATGTCCATACTGCAAGTGTAAATTCCCCACAGGATTCATTAAAAAAACAGTATTCACCACATTCTCCTTCTTCAAAAGAAAATTCGGATTGACAAGTTATTTGATTAGGATCTACCATATCGATACATATATCATCTACCAATAGTGTCGGTGGATTATCTAAGGGGCCTGTACTGTTGTTTTTTATTGAGAATTGCTGGCTTGTTGTTGTAGCAGTCCATGTAATGTCGACGGCTTGGCACCCAGCACTACCATTCTGTGCAGGAGTCGTAGCGATGAGAATATTGCCAGCATATAACTCTAATTGCCCATTCAGAATATCAAGATTTTTCACATTCATATTGATACAATAAGTATTTCCTTCTACAAAAATATCTATAGGTCCTGCTACTCCACTTTCTGTTAAAACTGCTTCATCTCCAGGACTGAAAGTAGTGCCGAATAAACTAATACTCCCTGGAGCGTTACATCCATCTGTTGCATTGTAAACAGGGGAACCCGTCAGTGCTTCCCATCCTCCGTTTGTTAAAGTTCCTTGTGGGGGCAGCGGACCTGATTGTCCATCGAAAGTATGTTGAGCCCCATTAGGACAGCATTCTGTTTCACATGGAATCTGACTATATAGACATTGGAAACTGAATATGATTGTGATAATTATAAGAAATTGTTTCATTTTTTTTTGGATTATTTTCTGTGAAGGTATTCGATAGTCTATAAGAAACTAGACCCCATACGACCATCGGTCGATTTCGAGAGACTATCGTTTTCGGATGATATTGCTTAATTCAGATATAGTTGGGATAAAAGCACTGATACTTGGAGCTTCACTGGATTGGATACTATCTGTAATGTCAAGATGCGCTTCTATAAACTGCTCGATATATAGCGCATCTCTATGACTAGATAATCTTTTTATTAGATATTGTTCCACGTCTTTTTCAGCCTTGACTACGATGTCAAATACAGTTGACGAATCTGATCTACTGCTAAGTTTTCTAGATTTGACATAAATTTGTTTTACATCTTTTACAGATGTCTTAAATTTGGTTTCGTATTTGGATTGATAATAAGATTTGATTTGATAACTAAGATCTATTTGATCTATGATGACTCTTCTTTTTCTGAATAATACAGTAAGGACAAAATGAAGTCCGCAAGAACATATTGCAAAGGTAATCAGCGCTGATTTCAGATCTATAGAATGGAAAACACCTGTCCAGAGACATACTATTATTATTGGAGAAATACTTAGGAGAATTAGAACCTTAGAAAAATTTTTCACATTTATGAGGATATGTGTCGACTTGGGATTATTAATTATTTTGATATGTCGTGGCTTCTTTACTTTATTTTTCAAAGAAGCTTTTATAGAGTTCGTAGAATTCTCAATAGTTAGCTTTTCATAGGTATCACAGTGACTGCAATAAGTGAGCATATTACTAATGTCAATATTACTTTTATCTATACTTTTCTTACAGGTATTACATTTTATATTTTCCATTACACATTTTTTGGGTCTAAGTAAATAAGATAACTCTAATTTAAATTTGAATGAGTTGACATCATGAGCCCATCGGATTATCGGTTAGTTTGAAAAGACTATCGTTGGAGTAACTATGTTCTATTTACTTACTAATCCTAGATTGGCGGCTACTGGATGTCTTCAGAAAAGTATTATTTGCCTTCAGTTTTATTCTGCTTGTTTTTATACAACTTAGCAGCAAAATCTGCTATTTTTTGTGACTCTTCTAGACCAGCTTGTGGTGAATATTTAGGATGGTATTCTTCTTTACAGATAATATCTTTAATCTGATATTTTTCTTCTATAATTCGTTCAATTCTAAAGGCTACAGCTGAGGGAAGGATATGTTTTATAATCTTTATATCATTTCCAGATTTGGGTCTAATATAGATATCATGCTCATAATAGACAGTACTCCCACTACTACCTCCATTTCTCCTTTTTATAAAAATTTGTGCAATATCATCAGATTGGATTTTTGTAATCTGATCTCCATTTCTAAAAACGCTCAATGTTCCTTTTTCTAATTCTATGGTATAAGTCGTAGTCATTCGATACAGCCCTTCCTTCATAAGGTAGGTAGCTAAAAGAACAAGTAGACAAGCTATAAGTTTAGCGACGAAGGAAGGAATTATGCACAAGGTGATTGCAAATGCGCCAACAATAAAAGCGAACAATATTTGGAATTTATAATTGCTCATTTTTTTCAGTTCGATCTTAATAGATGGAATAAGTTTAAAATCCTCATAAAGAAATCCATCATGAACTTCTATCTTATTTTTATGAGAATTATCCTGTCCGCTATAAAGAAGATTGCTGAACTTAAAAATCGTATTACATTGTTTACATATGGCTATATCATTGGACATGTCGATATCTTCTCTTATGAGAGGAGTCTTACAGTTTAAGCAGATTGGATTTTCAAATTTCATCAGTGAATAGATTTGATTTTATTGATATTTAAAGTAAAGGTAGAGGGATGAAAGCAGGGTTGTATTACCGATAATCTGATGGTAGTTACCGATACTCTAATAGTTATTAGCATATTGTACGTTTATAACTTTACTTTATACCTTACAGTAATGTATAGATCATTAATTATAGACGATGAGCCAAAACTTTGCGAGGTGCTCAATATTAAACTCGAAAAGTTTTGCACGGAGGTTTCAGTTGTCGGCATAGGAGGAAATATTGTAGTAGCTAGAGAGTTGATAAAAAAGTATTCTCCAGATATTGTTTTTCTGGATATAGAGATGCCTGGTGGATCGGGATTTGATTTGCTGAATAACCTAGAAGAAATAGACTTTGAAATCATCTTTGTAACTGGCTTCAATGATTACGGAATAGATGCGCTCAAACTTTGTGCTGTAGACTATCTGCTCAAACCTGTTAAGACTAAAGACTTAGTATCTGCCGTAAATAAAGCAATAACTCGACTGAAGAATACGCAAATAATGGAAAATTACTTCATTTTAAAAGATAATCTCAATAAGGTAGGAGATCAATCTATGAAGGTCGGTATTCCTAATAATGACGCTTATGAGTTTGTACAAATAAAAGATATTATAAGATGTGAAGGATGGAATAAATATACGAAGGTATATTTAGTAGGTGGTGCTGTGATTACAAGTTCTTATAATATAGGCGTGTTTAAAAGTATGCTAGAACATTATGGTTACTATAGCACGCATAAATCTCACCTAATAAACAAACAGCACATTAAGCGCTATCTGATGGAAGGTATGGTTGTTTTGTCAGACGGAAGTCAAGTTCCTCTAGCTCGTAGACGGAAAGATATATTCTTCAATGATGTTCTCAGTGAGCAAATTATACGTTAGATATCTCTTGATAATTGTAAATTATAAATATAAGAATTCCGATAGATTTAAACTTCCATTTGATTTTTTAGTAAAGTGGAAATTCATTGTAACATTGATCTTTTTTTTATTTATCGTTTCGGGACAAACCTTACTTGCTCAATCCTACCAAAACATCAACTTTACCAAAAACGATGGCTTGCCAAGTAACTATGTATATGGCGTCGTCCAGGATGAGTTAGGTTATATCTATGCATATACTGACAATGGGATTGCGAAATATGACGGCTATAATTGGCGCCATATTTCCATAAAAGAGGGGCTGCCAGGAACCGATGTATATACAATGATGCAAGACAAGTACGGGGTCTTACATGGACAATGTTTCAATGGTAGAAGCTTTCGCATCATTGGAGATTCGATACACGTAAATAAATTTAGTTCTGTAAATTTATCCAGCTATAAGGGAAAGGCTATATATGATAATAAGTTTATTTTTGACGAAGGGATATTAAATATTAATGATTTATATTCCAAAGCTTTTTCTTTGTACCCTAATAACAATGAACTTCCTGGTAGGAGTTATTGCTTTATTATAAGTCATAACACTTATATATATTATCAAAACAGTCGATTCAAACTTCATAAGTTAGGTGCCGTTCAGAGTAAGATATTGTTAAGCGATATAGGGGAGAACTATAAAGGACATCTTGTGAATAATTTCAATAAGGACCATTATACCTTAAGTTTATCTTCCTGTGCTGTATTCCTAGATACTGCACTTAATGTCATAGATACTATTGTATATGTTAATAAAAGAATCTTTGATGAGTATATTATTTTGAACACGTTCAAAGACCGTGATGAGAATATTTGGATCGGTACAAAAAATAAGGGAATATTATTTATACCTGCTTCCTACAGGCTTTTGACTGCGGTTGACGAAACATACGAAGATTATGTGCAATCAATTGTAGAGATAGATAGCAACAGTTTTTTATTCAGTACTGATAGAGGAAAATTGTTTTTCCAAAAAGATAATAACATTGAGGTTTTAAAAGATTACGGCAATAGATTGCAGCAGGTCAGTTATTTGGACGGTGACACAATTATCGTTAATAGTAATGAATCCTGCGATCTATGGACTGTAGATGGCCATCCAAAACTCGTAGCAAGTTTTTTAGTGACACTTCAGTTAAGTACCGAACCATCAGAAAAAGAAACCATAAGTGAGATAGTTGTAAAATCACTAGATTTTGATGAAGGCAATAAAATCTATTTTACTTCGATCCGTTTAGGAACCTACAAAAGTGATGGAAATATAAGGAGCGAATTCATCAGTTTGGGTGTCGAAGGAAAAAATTTAATCCAAGAAAAAACACTGCCAGGAGAAGTATACTGGAGAGGAGATAGTGAATTAAAATTTTATGATTCTTATAAAGGTCTTATCGAAGAAAAGCTTGATATAGAAGGTATATCAGCGTCACTTTCCATTGACAATGAACAATTCCTTATTGGGACGCATAGTAATGGTCTTTATGTCTGGAACAGATCAAGTCAAGCATTGAAAAAAATATCCGAAATCAATGGTGTACAAAGGATTAGATACACAAATGGGCAGATTTTGGTCTGCACTGAAGAGGAGGTTTTTCATTATAAGAAAGGAGAAGAATTGATGCCAGTTATAATAAAGGAAGATGGGCTACCTATTACTAACATAAACGATATCATGTTTTTAGACAGTACTTATTATTTAGGTACAGATTTAGGCTTAGTCAAATTCGTTCCAAATGATCTAAAAAAACATACTTTATCTAGCTCGCCTATATATAAATTTTCCTTTAGTATCGACAATACTTATTACAGTGAGCAAGACAGTAAATTCGGATCTAGCCAAAATGATGTTCTATTTGAATATGCTCTTACACATTATCCTAGTCAAGAAAATATCGAATATCGATACAGGCTTCTTCCAATAGAAGCTGATTGGAAAACAACCACTGCAAACAAACTCAATTATGTAAATTTACAGCCTAATAACTATAAGTTTGAGCTTTTTGGGAAAAACATCTATGGTCAAGAATTCTTGATTGGCAAACAGACTTTTAAAATTACAAGAGCATTTTACAACACTTGGTGGTTTAGTACACTGGTCCTTCTGTTACTTGGTTTTATATTTTACAAAATCCTCAAGTCCCGACAAAAAGTAAAAGAAGCTGAATTGACAAAAGAGTTAGAACTAAAACAACAAATGGCAAGTATAAAGCTCTCGGCTCTAAAAGCTCAAATGAATCCTCATTTTGTATTCAATGCACTAGGTTCTATCCAATATTATATCCAAAAGAACGAACAAGATCTTGCCGATGAATATCTAGGACAGTTTGCAACATTAATGCGGATGTATCTAGATGCAAGCAAGGAAGATACCATACCTTTGTCAGTTGAACTTGATCTTTTGCAGCACTACATAGAGTTGGAACAGATGAGATTCGAAGATCTATTCACTTACGAATTAGACATAGACCTAGATTTTGATCTCAGTATTCATTTACCAACTATGCTTTTACAGCCTATTGTAGAGAATGCGATCAATCATGGTATCAGAATGCGTAATGATAAGGGAGGAAAGTTAAAAATTAAAATTGACGATTTTGATAATATTATTGTTGCAACGATCACTGACAATGGAATAGGTGTCGAAGCTGCAAGGCAAGTTCGTACTCAGAAACATAAATCTCAGTCAAGTAGTATACTCAGCGAAAAAATTATTAATCTTAAAGAACAAGGACTTTTTGAAATTACAATAGCCTACCAAAATGCTTTTGGAGCTGAAGAATCTTATCCAGGGACTCAGGTTACACTGAAAATAGAAACCTTACTAAAGAAAAAATAAAAAACATATAGTTAATTTTTTTTGTGTTAGCATTACAATTCTATAGGCTTCTTAATTCCCCTTCATTTACTATTCATTCTTAATGATCAAATTGGCAGCATCATCGTTCCATAACTTATGTCCCTCGCCATGATGTCTATTTGTTTATGTACTCCTGCAATAGATACATTTAACTGGCCTTATTCATTTTAGCAAAAGAGGACCTAAATTCAGTTAAGAAATGAAAACTGTTTGAGCTAGCATTCATTTTACTATAGAGGTGTAATAGCTACAAACTATTATAAGAAAAATAAATCAGATGCGAGTTTTTTCATTTTATGAATTTCTGTTTTCTTTTGGGTAAAGAAATGAATACAGCCTAGATTTTTGCTTCTTTACATCAATGGTAAAGAAGGCCGCCGGCAGGCAATACAATTTTTATTTTAAGAAAAGAATTTTCTAGCATTATGTTGAAAAGACTAAAACCGTTTAACTAGAAAAGAGATGAATTAAATTTTTATAACTATCATGCCTCATTGCAATTTTCGCAAACTAATAAGTCACTAATTCCCCTTCATTTCTAATTCATTCCTTATGATCAAATTGGCAGCATCATCGTTCCATAACTTATGTCCCTCGCCATTTTTATTCGGATTTTCATATATACTGACCTTATCTAGAATACAATTTCCTCTGTTGTAGATAGCCCTTCCTTGATCAGAACTTCCAGCAATAATATGCAGACCTTCTAGTAATACATTTTTAAAAATATTGACAAGAAAAACTTTTCCTACACTTAAGCCTTCGATATATATATTATCGGCTGGATCTGCAATGATATTTAGATCCTTATTGATGACCATCACAAGTGAGGTGATTTCGATCTTATTATTATGTAGGTCAGGATGGAAGGTAATCGTCTCACCAGGATTTGCACAAGCTATTGCTGCTCTCAATGAACCAGGCCCATCATCAGCCGTAGTTTTTACCAGTAAGCAATTATCTTCTAATACTTCGATAACGAAATCTTCGGTTTCTCCTGTCGAATATGAATCGCAGGCAGTGAGGTCTATATTGGTCCAGAATCTGTGCATGACGACTCTGACTTTGAGTGGTCCAGCATTTAGGTTTGGATCAGTAGGGATGGTGAAATTCTGGATTTGGTCACTAGCAGTGCTAGAGACTACACGCTCAGAATCTTCCCAAGTACCATTTCTGTCAAAATCTATCCATGCATACCATACAACATTTTTTATGTCATCTAAGTATCCAGGTGTTAAAGAAAATGTAATATCATCACCCGCAGTGATACTAGAGTTTTGCTCACAAGCCCAGTCGTGATATCCTCCATTCCACTGAGAAAAATATATATCATTATTGATATCTACTTGCTCTACCCAGTATCTCCAGGTTGATTGTGCATAAGAATTACAATAACTGCTAGACGATCTTGTGCTAAAAAATGAGTAGATATAATTGCTTTCCTCAGCGACACAATCAGCTCTTAGTCTAAGGTCATATTCTGTACAAGAACTTAAGTTGCTTATGGTTCCTCCTGATACTAGATTATTAGCAAGAATCCAGTTGTTTTGCCCAGCTTCTGAATATTCTACCGTAAAATCATTAGCACTAGAATGAGACCAATAGACTTTTGTGCTTTCATCCATTGTAGAGGCGGCATAAAAATTCGATGGGTTTAAGCAGTTAGAGTTTTCACTTAAGCGTAGAATATTTGCTCCTTGGCCGTTGCTTATTCCCACTAGTCTATCATTATCCAGAAACAGCATGTTTTTCATCACTCCACCGAACCCTTCAAAGGTCAGTGGCTTCCAGCTGTCGCCAGGGGATTGTATAAATAATTTTTGTGTCCTTTGTCCGTTTACCCATAATTTTTCCATAACGACTAGTGTGCCATCCGGAGCTACAGCTATAAAGTCACTAATGTTCGTACCTGAGTTTATAGTAGACCAGGTTCCATTGTCCCACTTGTAAATTTTGTCATTAGAGATGGTCATATAGAGTACGCCAGGATCTTCAGGATCTACAATCATATGATTCAGATTAGTTGTACCTGAAGGATGCGGAATAAGTATCCATGTGGGATCTGTCCAGTTGCGATAATACATCTTATCGTTTTTGTAAACGTAGAAAGTATTATCACCATCGATAAGTAATCTATCCCAAGATTCCCATTCTCTAAAAATACTCGCCTGAGTAATTCCCTGATCCCATGCTTCCCAGTTTGTTCCTCCATCTAGCGAACGATAGATCTGATGAGCTATGCCATCCTGATGGACACCGACAACAAGGTGCTCTGGATTATCATTCATGATTTTTACATCTTGAATGACCTTGGCATCTTCAAAAAAATTAGTTGTCATAGGGGAGAACCAGCTTTGGCCACCGTTAGTTGTTTTCCTTAGCTGACCCGTATCATCGAATTTTTCGCCTACTGTATAACCTATTTCTGGATCTGATGGGGCATATCTAGTGGAGGCACTGTAATGTAAAAGTAGTCCAGGGTATAACATGTCTTGACCACCATCTACCGTTTTATATTCACCTACATCCGCTACATTGACCGTAAACTTATTTCCGTTAGTAGGATGTGCACTTACTCTCAGCGTAACCATGATATGTATGCCGTCGGCCGCCCAAGTCCATTCCCAGTTACCATTGTTTTTTACATCATCGGATATAACGGTATTGACGAGGGGAGTGGCAGCATCTTCTGTTTTCCATACTCCATCCATCAGAGCGATATTGTTGTCGAGTGGATTAAAGTAGATACCTGCCATGGAATTGCCGTGCCCTGCTTTAAAATTAGTTTCTGCAAAATCTGGAAAATTGATCTTCTGGATATTATCTCCTCCTGTATATTTAGAAAAGTAATAATTAATTCCGCCATCTAAGGTTTCTACTAGTCCACTATTATTGAACCCATCGAAGCCACCAAAATACCAACGACCACTCTCACTAGGATGCGCAGTGATATAGAAATCGTAGTCCGCACCAAACGGACGTTCTATAACCGACCAATTATCTGCTACAGAATCATAAATAGAAATTCCTTCTTTACGACTTACGATAACCTTATTTGTAACAGCGTCGAACTCAAAGTCTACGACATTCTCCTCGTGTATCTTTTCTAAGCCGCCGTCAGCATTGTTGTAAATCCATAATCCCTTTTCTGTTGTGGAAACACCTCCACTAGTTTCTATAATAGCAGAAATATATATCAGATCATTGTCGTCTGGATGAAACTTAATAGCTGTAATCCATGCACTCCCAAAAGTGTTAGGATAGATAGACGTCCAGCTGTTTCCACCATCTGTACTTCTATGAAATCCGCTTGTAGCATCCCATGTTCCGGCAGAGAAAGTTGCTTGCCCTCCCACATACATAGTACTGCTTGTCGTCGGGTGTATGATGAGCGTTTCGTCTCCCCATCTGAGGGAACCATTACCACTAAAATTCGTAGGATTATTTATTCTATTCCAGGTCGTTCCCGCATCAGTAGATTTGAAAATACTGGAGGAACCTACATTAGGTGCATTTCCGCAAGAATAGTACATCGTCGTGGGTGTGATGGGATCTAAAGCTAGATTTCTTGTTGTAAAATTATGAGGATTATCTTTGGGAACATTCAGTGTTAAGCTCTTCCATGAGCTGCCACCATCAAGTGATACGTTTAATCCAGCAACGTCGGTCCTGTTGTATACGATCTGAGGATCAGTGGGATGAAAGATAATACCTGTCACTTTTCCTCCACCATGCATTTCTAATGATTTCCAGGTCTGGGCAGACAGCGAAAAGGAAACGAATAGAATTAGGATAACCTGTATGATTTTCATATAACTTATTTTAAGGAATGGGCTATTAGCTTGGGGTAGAGTTTATCGATCTAGAGCGAACAATAAGCTCATTATTGTAAAGTTGACTAAATTTTCCTAGCTACTCAATTTTATTAAGTTAAAGTTTAGGCTTAATACCTTGTGAAAACCTTTTTCGTGAATATTTGTATTGTACCTACTCAGATATATGTTTAAATGGTCACAGGAACAGAGATAGTAAAAATGCTAAATTAGCTAAGGTTTTAAATTCCGTACCTGCGGCACGACCCAACTATCCAAAACAAATGTCTACCGATATGATGTCCGTACAGGACAACAACTATAACACCTTTAATAATATAAAATCCCGCTAGGGATGTAATATGGGTAGCATAAACATAGAGTAAATTACCTCGTTCCGTAGGTTCGGAATATATATATTAATCCGTGTAAGTGGTCACCTGGAAAATAGCATTTTCTAATATGAGTGTTTCATGAATTTACCGGAGTAGTACTTTATATTAAGCCTTATAAAGTATCATGTTGTCTATCAGTCTTATATCTCCCGCCCATACAGCGGTAATAGCAACGATGTACTTCTTACCCTTAAAAGATTTTAGTTCCTTGAGTGTTTTGCCATCGATAAACTTAAAGTATTCCATCTTGAAGCCATCTATGTTCAGTTTGTTTTCAGCGAAATTAGATAATTCGGAGGGCTTGTATTGACTATATTTAGCCTTAGCAAATTGCAATGTTTCATGTACGATTTTTGCTCTCTTTCTATTTCTTTTAGTGAGTCTAAGATTTCTAGAACTCATGGCAAGACCATCTTTTTCTCTTTTGATCGGACATACTACGAGTTTTGTTTTGAGCTTTAGTTTACTGATCATTTTACCGATAATAAAAAATTGTTGAAAATCCTTTTGTCCCATATAGAGCTGATCCGCCTGAACGATGTCTAGTAGTCTATACACGACCTGAACAACTCCATCAAAGTGTCCTGGCCTGAAGGCACCTTCCAGTAATTTATCTATACCTCCGAGATCGACCTTTACCGGTTTTTTAGTTCCATTCGGATAGACTTCAGCGACTGTAGGTAGGAAGAGTATATCACAGCCTACATTTTCTAGAATTTTAGTATCCGATTTTATAGTCCTAGGATATTTTTCTAGATCTGCTTTTACATTGAACTGTGTAGGATTTACAAAAATCGAGCATACGCTGATATCGTTTTCCTTGATCGATTTACTAAAGAGAGAGGCATGTCCATTATGTAAGGCACCTAGTGTAGGTGTAAATCCTATTGTTTTCCCTTCTTTCTTATGCGTCTGGATTCTTTCTTGTAGTGCTTTTACTGTTGTGTAAATTTCTATCTTATTATTTTTTGCCATACCATTTAGCTATTATCGTCTCTGCTATTTTATTCTGTGGTGTATAATCTTTCTGTGGATAACCTTCATGACCTTGCATATCAGGAAACCATTTCCATAAGAAACCGCCTGCCCAGAATTGTTCGTTCCAGAAAGACTGATATAGTGCATCTAAGGCTACGGCTTGAGCTTCCTCATTTATGCTCAAGGTATGAACTTTTTTCTCTAACTCCCAAGTCTTTCCTGCGCAACCGTCCACACTCAGGTAACCATACTCTGTAAATAAGATTGGCTTGTTATTGCTACTAGAAAATTTTTCCATTTTTTTCTTGATTGGTTTCCATTTCTGGAGTAAGTCGCTCTTCTCAGGTAAGACTTTTTCGTCTAGAGGGAAATAAGCTGATATGCCTATATAATCCAGGTATTTCCAGAACGGTACAGTCTGGTAAGCATCCCAGTTAGAAGAGTATACAAGTTTTCCATTGTATACCTTACGGATATCCTTTATAAGGCCTATCCAAAAAGAGGTTCGTTCTTGGATCGCTTTTTTGAATTCAGTGCCGATACAAAATATTTCGACCTTTTCCACGATGGCTATCTGCACATATAACATAATGTAGGCTTTGTATTCTTTCTCCCATTTCTCCCAATCATCGTTATTTGTGTAACTAAGATCACCGACCCAACCACCAGGCACATATACCTGAGGTTTGAGCATACAGGATAAGCCCTCTTCCTTAGCTTTTCTTATAATAGTGGTAATACCTTCGGATTTTTCTCCCCACCACTGTCTAGGAACATTGTAGTATACGCTAGGTTGATTCTTTCTTGTATAAGCGTAAGGAATTACAGCAACCCAACCAGCAGCTAGCTTTTCTAATGCAGTCAATGGGTTATTCTCGAAGGGATTGGCAGGCGCTACAACTGTGATTCCATTTATTTTCGGGCTAGTTTCTGATCTAGTATCTGCAATGAAGTTTTGTCCCTCTACCATATAGGGAGCAAACATCCATAAACCTATTATAGCTAGGATAGTTGTGAGCCTGTTTAATAATAAGGTGTTACACAAATACTTTTTGCTTATTTATTGAAGAACTAATTTGTAAAATTAAGATATACTTAGTTATTCTATGACAAACCAAGATATCGATTTTACGAGGATTCGAAAATGTTTGTAACAAGAGCTTTAAATTAAAATAAGAAAGCTAAACTTTATTATTTTACGACTAAATATCTAATCAATGAAAAATATATATGTAGCTGCCACGAGTCAGCATGTTGGTAAAACAACAACAACGCTTGGATTAGTTTCTTATTTACAAAACAGAGGAGACTCTGTAGGGTATTGTAAACCAGTAGGGCAGAAACATGTAGATGTGATGGGAGAGCGTGTGGATAAGGATACACTCTTGTTTTCTGATCTTATAGGATTTAATATAGAGCCTAAGGTACATAGTCCAGTGATTTTCTGGAAGGGCGCGACGAAGGAATTTCTAGAAGATCCGAAGAAGTATGATATGAAAAAACATATACTTGATGCGCGGGCTGTTCTAGACGATAGATACGAGAAGGTCGTCTATGAGGGTACAGGGCATCCTGGGGTAGGCTCAGTAGGGGGTCTTTCTAATGCCAGAGTTGCAAAAATTTTAGATGCTGGTGTTATCATGATTGTAGAAGGAGGGATAGGGAGTACGATAGATATGCTCAACTTGTGTCTTGCCATATTCAGAGAAGAAAAAGTACCTATTCTAGGCGTTATTATTAATAAGGTCAGAAAAGAGAGAATGGATCTTATAAAAGAATTTGTAGGCAAGTGGCTAAAGCAACACAATCTACCTTTGCTCGGTGTTATACCTTATGAGAAGTCTCTAGTTTTTCCACTAATCCATACCATTGCCGAATCGATAAACGGGAAAATAGAGTTTTTCCCTGAGAAAGTGTTCAATAGGGTAGAAGGAACTATAGCCGGATCTCTAGTAGATTTGCAAGATTTAAAAAATGCAAATAGGCTCTGTCTTATCGTAAGTACAAGAGGTCTTACCAAGGCATTAAAGAAGATAGAATCTATTTCTTTGCAAGAAAAAATGGAGGAATCTCCACTTTCAGGAATTGTTCTGACAGGAGATGGTAATATCAGTAGAGATTGTAAATCTTATATCAGAAATCATCAGATTCCTCTAATTCGCACAGAATTAGATACTTATGGTTCTGTGATTAAGATAAGTAATATAGAAGTTAAGATAAATAGATCTACTCCATGGAAAGTCCAAAGGGCGATCGAATTATTTGATGAAAATATAATAATAGATTCCTTTTAAAATCAAATAAAAGCTATATATTTGCAATGCTAATGGAAGTTGTTCTATAATGATTGGCTAGCAGCAGGGTCTCTGATCCTGCGCTAGTTTTTTTTTGCCCATTACGCATCTATACAATTTTTTCTTCTAGATTTATACTCCGAAAGGCTTCCAATGGTCTCAATCATTAGTTAAATCTATGGACATTAGTCCACATCTTTAGTTTCTATAGGTTGCCTATATAGAGAAAAGGGAAAACGACTCAGTATAAAGTAGTCATACATATCTATATTTCATAAAAAATTATATACAAGCGGGAGGCCCGTCACAATAGCGGTTGTCTGTCCGACGTACTAAGGTACTTAGGCAGGCGGACGGGAGCCTGCTTGCGTGTCTAGCATTTATGGTGGCTAGCGTTTTTTGGTTCCGTTTTTTTGGCAACTGCAAAAAATGAACAATGCCATGAGCAAGATGTATTACTGCATTATACCTACCATAACTATATGCAATAACTTAGATTAACTTAACTGAATAGATCATTTAATACCAATTCTAGTTTAGAATGACGGTAATTATTTATTTTGTTCTTCATGTTTCTTCGTTAAAAAGCCTCGCCGAACCTATGGGTCCGCCTACGTTTTTTGCCTTGATCCATTTTGAACAATTCTAAATCCTTTTCCGTCAACTAAAATTAGAAATAGTATAAGGCCAAATATCGAATCTCCTAGTTTTTCTAGCCGTGCTGTCTATATGCGCTATTCGGTAACTTAATTTGGAAAACAACTGATTGGTGACTGTAAGATAGATCTTGTTCCATCAAAAATGAGTCATTTTCATACTTAGTATTCCCTCATTTATATAACGAAAAAAAACGAAGCAAAATTCTTGTCGCTTCAATGGCTAAGCTACGAATGCTGGCATCCCTCGTCCCGCTGCAATTCAATATTCATAACATTGCATTTACAGAAGACAAGATTATTTTACAAGTAACCGTGAAAGGATATTTAATTCTAGAAAATTATAGCATAAGTCCTTCCGAATCATAACCAGAGAAAGATTTTGCTTTAATAATGTTTATAAAAATGCTAGAGACTCCATGATCAAGGAACTCTCAGTTTTTAATAGTCTTGGATAATTAGTTTTTAAAGAAAATATCTCCAGACGCTAAGCTGTTCCACATATCATCGATACTTACACCTGGGAAGTATTTCGTCAAACTAATATTTGACAGTCGAGAAAGTACGCAAACCTTTATAAAAATTTAGGAGCGATATAAAGCGCTTAACTGACTTAGGCTTATCCCTTCTTCTTTATCTTAACACCCGATGCCATAAACTTAAGTTCTTCAGTAGGTTCTGTAATGGCTGCTATTTCTTCAGCACTCTTGCCTTCGTCTTCAGCGTAGTGTCTGAGCTCGTCTATAGAGGTCACTTCTCTGTAAGCTTTACCAGTCATGATGACTTCGCCTTTAAGATCTAGGGGCATGAAAAAACCGTAGTCTTTAAACTTCACAAACATCTGTTCAGCTTCTGGATTTTTGTCAGAATATACATTCATCCAGCAACCTTTCGCTTGACAAACAGACTCTACCTTAGCAGAAATTGTTGCAACTACGGAGTCTTGAGAAGCCAATTGAGCTATTGCCTTATCATAAGAGATCGCTTTGTCATGATCAAAATTCTCTCCATAAACCATAAAGTCATCCAGTTCTACAGGAGGGCTAGCTTGCTTACAGGCAGTTAATGAAATCATATAGCAAAGTGTATAAAAGATAACTTTTTTCATAATTACAGAGATTCTAATATTGGATAATGTATATTACATATGCAAAATTACTAAATCTAATAGTTATATTAATCATAATCAGTAGCTAATCGTTATTTGTATTGCTATTCTTCAGATTAAAGATCATTATATAATCACGGGTTGTTACTAAGTTAGTGGAGATAATGGGAACCAGTAGTTAGGGTACTACTGCTATAGTCATTGTTTTGCGAAGCGATTATGGTCATCATTGATGGATGGTGGAGCTATCTCTTGTCATGGCGATAACAATTATATTTTATACTATATATAATGGTCTAAATGTGAAGAACCTAGAGATTCTAATCAAGCTTTAGTCAACTCCGAAGTTATCTTAGGTCCATTCGCCCCGCGTAAGGAACATGCAAGATAGCAGTCTCTGCGGGGGGCATAAGTAGCTGGGCGTACGGCTAGTCCGCAGGACCGAGTGAACAACGAGTCTGGAATACTCCGACCCATAATGACGAGGAACGAGAAATGAAGGGCACGCCCTCAAAAAGACGCTGAATACAGCAAAATTCAAGAAAAAAGTCTATATTTGCGCTCCATTTGAAAAAATGGTTCATGGTTATGATCGCTCGTATTTATAGAAATACGAAATTATATCCAGCATACCAGATTATAAAGGATGGTAACATTCTATAAGCGGTGTGGAGTTTTTAATTTATATTTTTTTACATAATTTATTTAAGAATGCGACAATATGAAGTCACTTTCATCGTAGATCCAGTTCTGTCGGGCGATGAAATAAAATCGACAGCTAAGACTTATGAAGATCTCCTCAAAAATGAGGATTGCTCTATCGTAGCAACAGATGCTCATGGTCTTAAGCCTCTTACTTACACGATCAATAAGAGAAATTCTGGAATCTATTTTACACACGAATTTCAGACACCGACTGGTGCCGTAATTCCAAAATTAGAGCTTGCTCTGAGAAGAGATGAGCGTATCATGCGTTTCCTTACGGTCAAGCTAGACAAGTACGGAATCAAGTTTAATGATGATAAGCGAAATGGTAGAATAGGAGGTAAGAATTCTAAGTCTGATAGCAAAGAGAAGACTGAAAAAGCTGCTCCTGCAAAGTCTGATGATCTCACAAAGATAGAAGGAGTCGGTCCTAAGATCGCTGATCTTCTGGTAAAGGGAGGGATTACTTCTTACACTAATCTTGCTAAGGCTTCAGTAGATTTCTTAAAGGATATTCTGACTAAAGGTGGTGGTAGTTTTGCATCTCATGATCCAACGACATGGCCAAAGCAATCCGATCTAGCAGCTGCTGGAAAATGGGATGAGTTAAAAACGCTTCAAGATGATCTTGATGGTGGTAAGGTGGTAAGTGCTTCGGAGGAAGAATAATTATTAGAAAACTTTAAAAAAAGAAACATGGCATCTAGAGATGATATAAAATTTTTGAACAATCCTAATATTGGATCTTCGCATAGAAAGTATTGTAGATTTAAGAAATTTGGGATCAGACACGTAGACTTTAAGGACCCTGACTTTTTACTGCAGTTCTTAAACCCTCAAGGGAAAATTCTTCCTAGAAGAATTACTGGAAATTCACTGAAATGGCAGAAGGAAGTTGCTGTAGCAATAAAAAGAGCAAGACATCTTGCCATTCTTCCTTATGTTACAGATTTACTTAAATAATAAAATCCCGAGCAATGAATGTAATATTATTAAAAGACATAGATAACTTAGGTTACAAGCATGATGTTGTAGCTGTTAAGCCGGGATTTGGAAGAAATTTTCTTATACCACAAGGTGTAGCAGTTGTTGCGAACAAGGCAAATCAAGAAAAACTAGATAAGATCCTTGCGGAGCAAGATGCTAAGGAGGCTGCTAAAGTAGATGAATACAAAGCGATAGCAGGAGAACTAGCTGGAAAAACACTTAAGATAGGTGTGAAGTCTGGTACAAGTGGTAAGATCTTCGGTAGTGTGACGAATATCCAAGTTGCTAATGCACTGAAAGAGCAAATGGAACTAGATATAGAGAGAAAGAAAATCATAATGCCTACTGATATTAAGGAATTAGGTACCTATGAGGCGACTATAAGATTCTATAAAGAGATAGAAGCTGTTGTAAATCTAGAACTGATCAAGGAGTAATCCTACCTCAGATAAAACGACAAATTACGAATGGCTGAGAATTTTTCTCGGCCATTTTTATTGGTATGCTCTGTTCTTACAGAACTAAATTTTTAGCATGGTGTTTTTCTATCTACCATTATACGTTGCTGTTTTCTTCGTAAAGTTGAACACAGTATAATTTGATAAAGCAGCATAAGCTATCAGAAAACGTTACAATATTATTGACAGATTATCAAACCCTGAATAAATGAAGTACGTAAGCTTATTATTTCTCTTAATCTTTAGTTTTGTTGCCTGCAAAGATAATGACTACCCTCGAATTTATAATTTCAGCCAGATTCAGATCAACGAACAAAAGCTGTATGTCATTGATGGCTCAGATTATAATGAGATAGATTTTTGTACGGGCAGTTTCAAAACTGTAAAGGCTGAGTTCGATACCCCAGAATTCAGAGATCTTTTGCTCGATCAGTTAGAAACGATAACCCTAGATGAAAATGAGATGATTACCATTTCTGGTGGAGGTCAGATGTTCACAGAATCTTTAGAGGGATTCGAAGAAGAGTTAGGTTTTGAAATAAGTGATGAGAGCATTGTGATGTGTAATACAGTGGATTATATAATCGATTCTAATTTAAATACATTTGGAACCTCCATATCAGTTAATCCTTGCGAGAATAAAAACTTACAAGAAAGAGTAGAGGAAAACATCGAGAGGTTTCAGGGTAATCTTGATAGTTTAGGATTAGTTGAATTGGATATCGTTTTTGTAAGAGAATAGCAGATAGCTAGTCGATCTTATTCCTAATAATAACAAAGATGACTATTCTCTTTCAGCCATTCTTCCTGTTTCTCGTATCCAGGCATTACGTCCCGTACTATTTTCCAGAACCGCTTGCTGTGATTCATTTCCTTAAGATGGGATAGCTCGTGCACGATCACATAGTTGATCACATCATCTGGAGCAAAAAGCAAACGAGTAGAGAAGTTAAGATTAGAATCGCTGGAGCAACTTCCCCAGTTACTCTTATTATTTTTTAGCCGAACCTTCTTAATATATTCCTGAAAAAAATTCTGGTTGTAATAATTGACTTTTGCGATGATGTCATTATGAAAATGTGCTGCCATAATTCTACTCATAAGCTTGGCCTTTGTTTCTCTATCCTCACTAGCTCCGCGAGCAGTTTTGATATGTATAAATTTACCAATCACACGACCTGAGAAGGTCTTTCTATCTTCCTCCGTAAGCACAATCTGAAACTCCTTATCGCGCAGTACGAATACATCACCATTATTATAGGCGCGTTTGACAACATGCTTTTTAGAGGAGCTGCGTTTTTTTGCCTTGGCCAGCGCCCAGGTTTTGGCCTCGGAGATATGAAAATTGATAAGGAATGGAGGCGTATATTTCGGTAGCCTTATGATCAGGTATTTACTACCTAGAGAGTACCTAATATTATCCCTCCATTCCTTATATACCTTTACTGGAAAGCGCTGATCATCATGTATGAATATATCAGAAATCTCCATTCAGGATTACTTAAACGAATTTATAAGTGAAGCCAATTTATTGACACCTTCCATAGACATGGCATTATATGTAGAAGCTCTGAAGCCACCTACAGATCTATGACCTTTTATACCTACACAAGCTTCCGCATCACATAGATCTACAAAAGCAGTTTCTTTCTCACTATCATGCACATTGAAGCAGATGTTCATTAGAGATCTATCCTCCTTAGCCGTCGTGCCATAGAATACAGGAGATGCATCGATCGCATCATATATAACCGCAGCTTTTTCTTGATTTCTTTTGGCCATTGCCTCTAATCCACCTAGTTTCTTTACCCATCGCATGACTAGCATACTAACGTATATAGGATAAGCAGGAGGCGTGTTGAACATAGATCCTTTTTTGATATGAGTTCGGTAGTCCAGCATTGTAGGCAGCACGCGCTTCACCTTACCTAGTATATCTTTTTTTACGATTACTAGCGTTGTACCTGCAGGTCCTAGATTCTTTTGTGCACCAGCATAGATAAGATCAAATTTTTCTACAGGTAAAGGTCTGCTCATAATATCTGAAGACATGTCACAAATGTAAGGAACGTCAGTTTCCGGCCATTCATGTATCTGCGTACCGAATATTGTATTATTAGATGTCAGATGCAGATATTCCAGATCTGATGGAATAGCATAGCCTTTAGGTATGTAGTTAAAGTTTTTGTCCTCAGAAGACGCTACCTCGTTAACTTCTCCGTAAAGCTTGGCCTCCTTTATCGCTTTGACAGACCACGTGCCCGTATTTAAGTAACCCGCCTTCTTGTTGAGCAGGTTCATCGCCGTTACGAAGAACTGAGAACTTGCCCCCCCTGTCAAAAACAATACAGCATAGTCATCAGAAAGTCCTAATAATTCTTTTACCAAGGCCTCTGCCTCGTCCATTACAGCCACAAATGGCTTAGACCGATGAGAAATTTCTAAGATAGATAAACCATCTTTGGTAAAAGATTTTACCGCTTCTGCGGCCTCAGCGATTACTTCTTGGGGTAATACAGCTGGTCCAGCGAAAAAATTATATGCTTTCATGATCTTAATTTTTGACGAAAATATTACAGTTTTATTTAATAAGTAAGTTTTCGAGTATCTATTTCAGAAAATCGGTCTTTTCTTAATGACTATTGCTGTATTCTCCATTTTTGACAATAGTTATCATAATAATTTATGTAATACCATTTCTATTTTTAGATGACGGAAAAGGATTTAGAATTGTTCAAAATGGATCAAGGCAAAAAACGTAATTACCGTCATTCTAAACTAGAATTGGTATAAGGTATGATGATCAGGGCGTATCTCTTTTCTGCATGCAAATGCTCGATGGGCTAGACCCAGCAGATAAGAGTCGTTCCCTTCTAGGCGCGCCATACGGCTTGGTCCCCAGCATCGCTCAAAGGCTAGTCACGGACTTCGGACTCCGTCCTCACCCTCCAGGCAACTTACGCGAAGAGTAGATAATCATGATATTGTATAATATATTCGTCTTATATTAATCAGGGTAGGCAGCTACAGCAAGATTCCCCCTCCCATCCGCTGGCGCGGTTCCTTCACTTGTCGACTATCGTCGCCACTCTTCGAGATTGTTAAGTCACGTAAAAGAACCAGGTCGAGCCTAGATCTTTGCTTCTTTCCAGCAATGGGAAAGAAGGCCGCCGGCAGGCAATACAATTTCTTTTAGGAAAAATGATGTAGAAGTAGATCCTGATAATGAGCCGTAGGCGCAGCCTACTAGAAACGATTAAATTTTAAAATAAGAGTGTAGTCCGAGTTTTACTTATGCACTTGTTATTCCTACTCCGAAACTTCCCCTTGGCCTTAGCTGGTTTAGGAATTTGGAGTAATATTTACGTAAAGAAGCCACAACTGACTGAGCGTAGCGAGTTTTGTGGAAACAAAAATGATAGCGAGCCGTAGGCGCAGCCTACTAGTAACGATGAAATTTTAAAATGAGCAAGTAGTCCGAGTTTTACTCATGCACTTGCCATTCCCACTCCGAAACTTCCCCCTGGCCTTAGCTGGTTTAGGGATTTGGAGCCATATTTACGTAAAGAAGCCACATCTGTCTGAGCGTAGCGAGTTTTGTGGATTTAGTAAATATTGTTTCAATTCCTGTAAGAACCAGGTCAAGCCTAGATCTTTGCTTCTTTCCAGCAATGGGAAAGAAGGCCGCCGGCAGGCAGTACGATTTCTATTACGAAAAATGATGTTAGAAGTAGATCTTGATAATGAGCCATAGGCGAAGCCTACTAGGAAATCTAATTCTATAGTAACTTGTATACAACAATATCTGTGCAATCCTGTAATCTGTTACCTACTTGCGCTGAAGCTTCAGCAGGCAAGTCCGTGATTCTGACAATGAAGAAAACACAAACAAAAATGATAGCGAGCCGTAGGCGAAGCCTACTAGAAACGATGAATTTTTTAAATGAGTGAGTAGTCCGAGTTTTACTTATGCACTTGCCATTCCCACTCCGAAACTTCCCCCTGGCCTTAGCTGGTTTAGGAATTTGGAGCCATATTTACGTAAAGAAGCCACAAGGGTCTGAGCGTAGCGAGTTTTGTGGATTTAGTAAATATTGTTCCAAATCCTGTAAGAACCAGGTCAAGCCTAGATCTTTGCTTCTTTCCAGCGATGGGAAAGAAGGCCGCCGGCAGGCAATACAATAAGCTTATTTAATTTTTCTGTGCTAAAATGGTGTTGGTTTATTATTAACCCCGCACGTTATACGGGACTAAGATAGGTGACGCCTACAGCGCCTTTTTTCTAGTCCTTGAGATGAATTACTCGCAAAAAAATAATCCGTGTAATCCTAAAATCCACCTAAATCCGTGATTCCAACATTTAACGCCGCGCAGAGAATACAGGTTTGTAGTCAGGGGACTACAAACAGCAGAAGAATAAAACTTAATAGCGAGCCATAGACAAAGCCTACTAAAAACGATGGAAATTTTAAAATAAGAGTGTAGTCCGAGGTTACTCATGCACTTGTCATTCATTATCAGCAACTTCCCCCTGGCCTTAGCTGGTTTAGAAATTTGGAGCCATATTTACGTAAAGAAGCCACAAGGGTCTGAGCGTAGCGAGTTTTGTGGATTTAGTAAATATTGATTCTCCCTCCCATCCGCTGTCGCGGTTCCTTCACTTGTCGACTATCGTCGCCACTCTTCTAGATTGTTCAGTCACGTAAAGAACCAGGTTAAGCCTAGATCTTTGCTTCTTTCCAGCAATGGGAAAGAAGGCCGCCGGCAGGCAGTACAATAAGCTTCTTAAATTTACCTATGCTTAAACTCTCGTAGTATACAAGAAGGGGAAAAAGCAAAAATTGCTCAAATCCTCGTGAATAACCAGAAAAAAGCGGGCAAAAAAAATTAATTTCAAAAAAAGATTTTATTTTTTCGGTTCAGAATATATTGATAATCAAAGGTATAAGAGATGAGAGAAAGCTAACATAATAAAAAGAGCATATAATAAGTGGATAAAGCTTGCGTAATAGCAACAAGGAGTATATCTTTGCAATCCTTTTAGAAGAGATCTAAGAGGAAAACAAAAGTTCATTGACAAGATTGGGTAGTAAAAATAAGATAAGAATACATACTTAGTTTAAACAGTAATAAGGAAAAGAAATAACGATGCTAGAAAGAGATCGGGTATTTGACTCAAACAATAGTACAGACAATATGTAATCGGAAGTTAGGATTGGCTTAGGTTGATTTTAGTGGAAGAAGATATATATAAGAATTACAATGGAGAGTTTGATCCTGGCTCAGGATGAACGCTAGCGGGAGGCTTAATACATGCAAGTCGAACGGTAAGGTCTAGCTTGCTAGATACACGAGTGGCGAACGGGTGAGTAACGCGTACACTACCTACCTCTAAGAGAGGGATAGCCCTGGGAAACTGGGATTAATACCTCATAGTATTGTGATTTAACTATTGCAATTAAAGCTCCGGCGCTTAGAGATGGGTGTGCGTCCTATTAGCTAGTTGGTAAGGTAACGGCTTACCAAGGCGACGATAGGTAGGGGGCGTGAGAGCGTGATCCCCCACACGGGTACTGAGACACGGACCCGACTCCTACGGGAGGCAGCAGTAAG
>ENA-ORXT01000528-ORXT01000528.1-marine-metagenome-genome-assembly--contig:-NODE-528-length-60216-cov-37.690583_pt1 | contig 60216 bp, 53 predicted proteins | sample MGYA00237868_ERZ511482 | MGnify/ENA metagenome assembly ERZ511482 | reverse complement strand
ATCCTAAAACTTAACAATATTAAATGGTTAAAAATTGTTTGTATAGAATGATAGCCGCTTTTCGACACTCTATTTGTGTAGTATTTCTTGTACTTTTTCATATAAGTGTATCTGGTCAGGGCAGTTTTGATATAGAAGTGCAAACCAGTTACTCAAGCAGCCTTTTTGATATAACCAATAGAATCAACATTAATAGGGTAGTTAATCCAAGTGAATGTAAAGAAAGGATGCAGCGGTTAACCAACTCTACTTACTTAGTTGGCATTGGCTACAACATAAATCTAAGGCACAGAATATCATTAACTTACAGGCATCATATTATTGGATCAGAGGTTATTCCTTTGCATAGTAATTCAAATAGTTTTATGAAAGAGGAGTCAAGGTTTTTTGAATTAGGTTTACGATATGATTTTGCTCCAATTTAACAACTATCGATTCAAGTTGGTCCTATCATTAATATATTCGATAGGTTTGACGGTACATTTGGTTCCTATAATGATAGAAATGAGCCAGTTATATTAATAAGGTCAAGCACCTTAGCATTTGATAAATCAATTTTTAAAGCTCTCGAAAACAGCACAACAAGAGTTGGATTGAAGATGGGTATAAGTTATGTGGCTCGTATTGATGATAACTTAAGTCTATTTTTATTGGGAGTATACCAATATGCCTCTAATTACGTGAAGTCACCAGGTTTATCTTTTTTTCCGCACGGAACAATAAATGAGTATATTTTTTCTGTAGGATTTAGATTCAACTTTTACAAGTTTAAGAAGTAGTATTCGTCCGCTCTTTGAAGTTTGCAACTTCAAAGAAATATCTGCTAATCGTAATAACTATTACATATTCATCTGAAGTTTCAAACTTCAGATAGCGTAGATGTACAAACAAAAAAAGGCCGTGATAAAAATCACAGCCTCTAAATATTATAGTATTATCTCTTTATGCTTTTTATTATACCGCAAAACTCTCCCCACATCCGCATGTCCTTGCGGCGTTAGGATTGTTAAAGAAGAATCCCTTGCCGTTTAGGCCACCGGAGAACTCTAATGTTGTATTACATAGATAAAGGAAGCTCTTAAGATCTGTAACGACTTTGACATCATTATCTTCGAATACCTGATCATCGGGTAATGAAGTATCATCAAAATCCAGATTATAGGACAGACCAGAGCAACCACCACTTGTTACGCTCACACGTACGAAGTGACTTTCAGTTAGCTCAGAACCCGTTTTGAGTTCAGCTATCTTTTCTTTGGCGCTATCTGCTACGAATAACATAACTTATGCGGGCTCTACGATGCCGTTTTTCTTTTTGTAATCTGATATAGCCCCTTTGATCGCATCTTCTGCAAGAACAGAACAGTGGATCTTAACCGGTGGCAGTGCAAGCTCTTCTACGATAGCCATATTGTCTATAGCTAATGCTTCGTCTATCGTCTTTCCTTTAAGCCACTCAGTAGCCAATGAAGAAGAGGCGATAGCTGATCCACAACCGAAAGTCTTAAACTTAGCGTCTTTGATGACCTTAGACTCATCATCTACTTCTATCTGAAGTCTCATAACATCACCACATTCTGGAGCACCTACAAGGCCAGTACCTACGTTAGCAGCATTTTTATCTAATGTACCTACGTTCTTAGGTGTCTTAAAGTGCTCGAGTAATTTTTCTGAATAAGCCATTTTTAGTTTTTATTTATACAGAGAAAACAAATTCTCTTAAGTTATAGTTCAATTAATGTAATTCTGATTAATGTTCTGCCCATACAACAGCATCCAAATCAACACCTTCTTTGTACATTTCCCATATCGGACTTAAGTCTCTCATATGATTGACACCTTTAGTCACCTGCTCTATAGTAGCATCTATTTCTGCTTCTGTTGTAAATCTTCCTAAGCTGAATCGTATCGAAGAATGCGCCAAATCATCACCAAGACCTAATGCAATAAGAACATATGATGGTTCTAAAGAAGCAGATGTACATGCACTTCCTGATGATACACCTATATTCTGATTGAATGTCATCATTAATCCTTCTCCCTCTACATGCTTGAATGATATATTAGTTACATGCGGCATTCTATGATCTGTGTTACCATTGATGTAACATTCTTCCATGTTTGCCATTAATGCACTTTCAAGTTTATCTCTAAGACCAGCTAATCTTTTGGCTTCGACTTCCATTTCAGCTTTAGCTAATTCTGCTGCTTTTCCGAATCCAACAATTGCAGGTACATTAAGCGTTCCTGAACGCATACCTCTTTCGTGACCACCGCCATCCATCTGTGATGTGACTTTGACACGAGGATTTTTTCTATTTACATAAAGAGCACCTACTCCTTTGGGGCCATACATTTTATGACCAGTGAAAGCCATAAGGTGTACACCAGTAGCTTTAGGGTCTACAGGAATCTTTCCTACGGCCTGAGTCGCATCTGACATAAAAAGTACACCCTTCTTAGCACATATATCACCGATAGCTTTCATAGGTTGTATGACACCTGTTTCATTATTAGCCCACATAATGGATACTAGTATTGTCTTATCAGTCATAGCGGCTTCCAGCTTAGATAAGTCAACTAATCCATCGGGATTAACATCAAGGTAAGTCACCTCGCCACCCATCTTCTCTATCTTCTTACAAGAATCTAAAACAGCTTTGTGCTCTGTCTTAAGAGTTATGATATGATTTCCTTTACGGCTGTACATTTCAAACACACCTTTGAGAGCAAGATTATCTCCTTCCGTCGCTCCTGATGTAAAAATGATTTCTCTCGTATCAGCATTTATTAAGTCAGCAACTTGCTCCCTTGCCTTATCGACGCCACTCTCTGCCGCCCATCCAAACGGGTGGTTTCGACTTGCTGCATTACCGAAATGTTGTGTAAAATATGGTAACATTGCCTCTACAACACGTGGGTCTGTAGGAGTCGTAGAATTGTTATCCAAGTATATCAAGTTGCTCTGATTCATAATCGTTTTAATATTAAACGTAAATATATAGAATATAAAGACCGAAATCGCGTATTTTATGCTCTTTCAGGAGATAAGAAAACATATAATTTCTAAATAAGTTCAAGTGACAGACAGGCTATCAATAGAATCTAAAGACTGGGATAATCAGACATATCAAGAATGGCTTCATAGGATCAAAAAGGAGCTGAAGCTTGAGGACTTGTCTGACAAGGTATTACATATAGACAAGGGTGTAATATATGATCCGTATAAGGAATATCTACCTAATCAGTCATCTCTGAAAATCAAAAATTATCCCCAAATGAACATGGGTATAGCATTTAAGCCTAAGGATGAACTTAGTTTTAATAAAGGGCTTATGCACTTACTACCGTATGATCTCAGAGTCGTGAGGCTTAAACTGGATAGGGTAATGGACTGGGCGTTAATGCTGCAAGACGTCCATATGAATCTGGTAACTTGGATAGTTGATTGCGATAGCAATGAAGTCGTCACTTCATTTAAGACTTACCTTTCTGGTATTGATAATAAGAAGGGACTACGAGTTATATACTTCGGACAATCAACAGGAGATGCTGATACCGATACATTAACCTATATCTCACTTGAAAATTTCTCTGGAGCAGATACCATCAAGCGTATTAATGAAGATCTGAAAGGTATAGATGGAGATGACTTATTAATAGAAGTGACAATTGGACAAAATCTCCTAAATACAATCCCATTCTTAAGAGCTGTAAGATTATCAATAGAAGCCAAGTACCCATCTAAGAAGCTAACGATAGCTGCATATCCTATAATAGAGAGCCTAAGCGATAATGCTAATCAACAGATAATAATTACAGGATCAGTCGCTATGCAATGTTCTATGGCAGGAGTAGATTACTTATTTCCGACTTTTAATAACTCAACGATTGAAATAGAGAATCAACGATTAATGTTGAATATCCAAAATGTTATGGAGCTGGAGAGTTATACACACAAAGTCTCTGATCCATTGTCAGGAAGTTATGTTATTGATGACCTCACGCAGCAGTATCTTGATCTGATTGAAGGTTAGGTGAATGGATGACCTCAGTGAGGTCAAATTTTATTATATAAGAAAAAGGAAATCATTAGTGACCTCAGAGAGGTCATATTATTTTAGAAATATTGTAATGGATGATAAACTGACCCCAGCGGGGTCATACTAAGTTTGCAAGATAATAGGCAAGTAATGCGACCACTCTGTGGTCAAAGGTGGTCCCAATTATTCTGTTCTAAAATAGTTAGACCACTCTGTGGTCTGTTCTGATCCGATAACTAAGTTATACATTCACCTATGTGCACGAAAAGAAGGTCTATGATCACTCCTTTTCGAGACCCAACGATGATGTAATAAATAAATAGAAGTGGTAATAAGACACAAAAAAAGCCATCTAATTAATAGACAGCTTTAATTAAGTTGGTCGTTTTGCTTTATTCTTAGTAATCAAATGATTGATTTTCTGTAGATGCTCTATCCACTAAGTCATGGTATTCCTCAAGTGTAAGTCCATCCATACAGTAATCTATAGGGTTGACTGTCTTTTTGTTAATACGTACTTCATAGTGTAAGTGGGGTGCTGTCGAAGTACCAGTGCTTCCTATAGTTCCTATTTTTTGACCTTTGGTAACCCTATCGCCTTTCTTAACTGTGATCTCATTCATATGAGCATACAAGGTGGTATACCCAAATCCGTGATCTATTGTCACATTATTACCGTAACCTTTTTCTCTTTTTTCGACCTTGATAATTTTTCCATTACCAGTTGCTTGTATAGCTGTTCCTTTAGGTGCTGTAAAGTCTATACCTTTATGGAATTTTTTTACTTTATGAATAGGGTGTATTCTCATACCGTAACCAGACATAGCTCTTATTTTTCTTTTCAGCTTGTCTTCTTGGACTGGTTTGATAGACGGTATAGATAATAATTTCTCCTCACGCTGTCTTGCTAATTCGAAGATGGTGTCTAAGGAATTTTTCTGTATCTGAAGTTTATATTTTAACTGATTTACTTTTGATTTCGTATCAGTGATAATTTCTTCTGAGTTTTCGAAGTTAGAATAGTATTGTTCTTTTTCTCTACCCCCGATTCCACCATTCCATATATCCTTATCGATAGGCTCTACTCCAAAAATTACTCTGTGTACCTCTGCATCCTTAGTCTGTAAGTTTTCAAGCTGCGAAGCTATTTTTTCAAAATCTGTAGAGATATTATTGAACTGATATTCCATCTGAGTCAATTCTCTATTCATAGCTATCTCCTTAGGAGTAGGTATGATTGTATATGCAGCGGTATATAATGCGAAAGAACAGATGGCTATTGTAGATAATAGTCCGAATCCTTTAAAAAGGCTTTTTTTCCAATTTCTCTCTATCTTTTCGTATTGAAGTGTGTCTGTATTAAATACGTATTTGCTCTTACTCATGCCTTTTTTAGAATAATAGAATTATTAATTTTGCGCCAAGGTATAAGTCATATGTATCAAGGGGGGTAAATTTGCGTCGCTAAAATAGGTCTGTAGATTGGTTTATCAAAATTATTGATCATATAAACGACGAGATCTTTAATGAACAAATCATCTACAGAATAACATATTAAAATAATTACTAATGTTTAAATAAATGTAATTCAGCCTGTTGAATTCATGTATGATATTATACTGATACCAAATTGTAACTAATGACCAGTAAAGAAATAAGACAAACTTTCCTCGATTACTTTAAAAACGAGCAACATGAGATTGTAAGTTCTGCACCTATTGTCGTCAAAGATGATCCTACGCTCATGTTCACTAATGCTGGCATGAATCAATTTAAGGATTACTTCTTAGGTCATCAAGAGCCTAAAGCACCTCGTATATCTGATACGCAGAAGTGTCTCAGAGTGTCAGGTAAGCATAATGACTTAGAAGAGGTAGGTCGTGATTCTTATCATCATACGATGTTTGAGATGTTAGGTAATTGGTCGTTCGGTGATTATTTTAAAGAGGAAGCGATATTCTATGCTTGGGATCTTCTGACAAGAGTCTATGGTATCGATAAAGAGAATATATACATAACTGTATTCGAAGGAGATAGAATCGATGGCACCACAGCTGACGAAGAAGCTGCAAGCATATGGAAGAAGTATATAGCAGAAGACCGGATATTATATTTTGATAAGAAAGATAACTTTTGGGAGATGGGCGATGTGGGACCATGTGGACCATGCTCTGAGATCCATGTAGACCTCAGATCAGATGAGGCTAAAGACAAATTAAGTGGACATTCTCTTGTCAATATGGATGACCCATTAGTTATAGAAATATGGAATCTTGTATTTATTCAATATCAACGTACTGCGGATGGTACCTTAATTGATTTGCCTAATAAGCATATCGATACAGGTATGGGCTTCGAGAGATTAACTATGATCCTTCAAGGTAAGAAGTCTAATTATAATACAGATATATTTTCTCCATTTATAGAAAAACTATCTGCGGACAGTGGCATACCGTATACTGATGATTATACGGATGTATCTAAGTCTGATATTGCGATGAGAGTTATAGCAGATCACTTGCGTACAGTCTCATTTACAATTGCTGATGGTGAGATGCCCAGCAATACAGGAGCGGGTTATGTTATAAGAAGAATCCTACGTCGAGCAGTCAGGTATAACTATTCTTTTCTTAATAATAAGAAGCCATACATATATTCTTTAGTGCCGATGTTGGCTCAGCAATTTGCTGATGTTTTTCCAGAAGTAGAAGCTCAGAAGGACTTCGTATCTAAAGTAATATTAGAAGAAGAAAAATCTTTTTTAAGAACATTAGAGGATGGCCTTAAGCGATTAGATGCGCTCAAGATTGACGACGGCACACTGAGTGGAGAAGATGCATTTATATTATATGATACATATGGTTTTCCTTTTGACCTTACGAGTCTGGTGGCATCAGAGAAAGGCTGGAAAGTAGATGAGAAGGGATTCGAATCTGCTTTGGAAAAACAGAAACAAAGAAGTCGTGATGACTCTGAGAAGAGTACCGGTGATTGGATATCGATTAGCGATAGTTCGACGACAGAATTTATAGGATACGATCATACTGAAGCTGACAGTGTCAATGCATTGCGACATAGAAAAGTCACTGAAAAGGGCACAGACTTTAATCAACTCTTATTAGACAAGACACCATTCTATGCTGAGGGTGGTGGTCAGGTAGGGGATATTGGTACTTTGGATTTTGGTGGTGAGATTATTAAAGTATTAGATACTAAGAAAGAGAATAATCTCATCATTCACTACATAGATAAGATACCTAATAATATAAACAAACCAGCTGTCGCAAAAGTCGATGTGCATCGTCGGTCACTTATAGAAAGTAACCATAGTGCTACACACCTGATGCATGCAGCATTACGGCAGGTATTGGGTGAGCATGTACAACAGAAGGGTTCATTGGTTAGAGAAGATTTATTGAGGTTTGATTTTTCCCATTTCGAAAAGATGACACAAGAACAAATTAAAGAAGTAGAATCTATCGTCAATAGTAAAATACGAAGCAACATCCAATTAGATGAACGAAGATCTATTCCTATATCTGAGGCACAAGAAGCAGGAGCAATGATGCTTTTTGGTGAGAAGTATGGTGATTCAGTTAGAATGATAACTTTTGGTTCAGATTACTCTGTAGAACTTTGTGGTGGTTGTCATGTCGATAGTACAGGGCAGTTAGGACTATTTAAGATAGTGCAAGAAAGTGGTGTAGCTGCGGGTGTAAGAAGGATTACAGCCATAAGTTCTGAAGGTGCAGAAAAGTATCTTTCTGAGAAATTATCAGAACTTGAACATATCACTGGATTATTTAAGAATCCTAAAGATCTTAGTAAGTCGATTGTAGCTTTACAAGATGAAAATAAAGAATTACAAAAAAAGATAGATCAACTAATAGCAGACCAAGCGGGCGATATTAAGAAAATACTTAAGGATAAGATTAGTAGTGATTCTGGCGTTAACTTCTTAGCAGAAAAAGTTGACATCAGTGACAGTAAAGCTGTAAAAACATTACTCTTTAATCTTGAAAAAGAAGTAGGTAATGCAGCATTTCTCCTGGGTATGGAATCTAATGGTAAAGCTCAGCTAATGATTATCTTAAGTAAGAATATCGTAGAAGAAAAAGGATGGCATGCAGGTAACTTAGTAAAGGCAATATCTAAAGCTATCAATGGAGGTGGAGGAGGACAGGCATTCTTCGCTTCTGCTGGCGGAACAAAACCTGCGGGTATAGATGAAGCCTTGACGGCATTTAAAAATATAATTATAACATAAGCTTATATGTATAACTTCAGTATCAGATCGTTTGTATTCATTGGTTTATGCTTTGTAGCGTTAAGTTCTTGTACTAAGAAATTGCAGAACGGCTCTATGCGATCTGCTGTCGATGATCCGAGGTTATTAGAAGTCCATACATTAAGTGAAGACTATCTCGCTGAATTAGAACAATGGAGAGATAATAGGTATAAAAGTATCACGAGCCCAGAGGGTTGGCTAAGTGTTATGGGTCTACACTGGCTTAAGGAAGGCGAGAATAGAATTGGTTCTGGATTAAGTAATGACATTGTATTACCAGATTATATGGGTGATTACATTGCAAGTATTTACATGGACAACGGCGCTTTAAAATTCAGAGCATACGGTGAGTCATTTTTAGGTGAAGGTGATCAGCCAGATGCAGACGGTACTATCTATCATGATGGCTCTGATAAGCCAACAGTTCTCCATGCTAAGTCCTTAGTTATGTATGTCCTTAAGCGAGGTGACAGATATGGCTTACGTATTAAGAATACATTAGCCGATGCCAGATTCGCGTTGAAGGATATTCCTGATTTTGAGCCGAATGCGAGTTTAATAAGGACTGCCAAAGTAGTTCCAGTATTAGAACCTACAGAAGTGAATGTAGCAAGCGTTATAGGTTCTGATATAAATTATAAGGTAAGAGCTTACTTACATTTTAATTATCAAGGAAAGGCATTCCAATTAACTGCTTTTGATGGTGGGCCGGATTTTTATTTTGTTTTATTCAAAGATGAATCGGCAGGAGATAGTACCTATGGAGCTGGAAGATTTATAGATGTAAAGCGTCCTGCTCAAGATAGTATCTACACAATTTTAGACTTCAATAGAGCATATAATCCTCCGTGTGCATTTACAGATTTTGCTACATGTCCATTGCCACCAAAAGAGAATTATTTACCTTTTAAAGCTTTAGCTGGCGAAAAAATAATTGAAAGTCATTAATAATCGACCCATTTTGGGTAATTTACCGTCTAAACTATAATCGCTACAAACTTAAATCCCAACAGAGTAGAGATTTACATACGTTTTCGCTGATCCACATTGCTTTAATAGATTATTTTGATGTGCTTTAATTAATTGATTTTCACTTGATTAATGAAGTATTTATTTGAACTAACTCACGCCTAATCAGTATCATGGATAACAAAAAAAGACAAGACGATTATTTAGTATTATCAGATTACAGTGGACATCCGAAATCTGAAAAAAACTCTGATTTTACAATATTTGTGAAGGATGGAGAACATTATTTTGCAATGTTAGATAAAAATGGAGACGTTGCATTTAGAAGTGAAGGATACAAATCTGAAGCTTCTCGAGATAATGGAATAGAGTCTGTCATCAAGAATAGAACTATAGAAGAGAGGTATTCTATATCTGAAGCATTCAATAAATTTTTTGTTTCTCTCAAGGCAGGAAATAACCAAGAGATCGCTAAGTCTGGTGTAATAAATTCTAAGGCTGAAGCGGAAGCTTACATTTTATTTCTTTTAGGAAAATCTAAAACTTATGGTAAAGCAGTAAAGTCCGCAGCGTCAGTAGGTGCCGCTGCAGTGACAGGTAAGATTATAAGTGTCAAGAGAAATCAGATTGGAGAAACGCGAAAAGTTATCAGCGAAACTCGAAATCAGATCGGAGAGACACGTAATCTTATCGGAGAAAATAGAAGACAAATAGGCGAGACAAGAAATCTTGTAAATACGAATAAGAAAGTAACTAAGTATGCTGGAGCTGGAGCAGTTGCTGCATTAGGGGCTATGTCGTTTGCTGGCATGTCACAGATAAGCACTGGAGGTCCTGAGAAGATAAAGGAAAAGGCACCTGCGAAAGTAGGTGGATGGTGGCCTTTGCTTTTATTCCTATTACCATTGTTATTATTTCTTATACCGATACCGGTAGCAGTACCGCCTGCAGCTATTGCATGGAAAGCTATACCTATCGTAGTGCCAGCTAAGAAGTGTGATTGTGATGCACTTACACATCCTATATTTAAGATACCTAATGAAGAGCCGCCTAAGTCAACTTTCATTTTAGGTCGAGCACCAGAGTATGGTAATTCTCATGGATTAACGACGGTGCAGTTCTATAATAAATTGAAGAAAGCCTATGACGGTAGCTCTATGGAGAAAAGATTTTTAGATGGTATATTCAAGCAGATGGGATATGAGAATGGATTCAAAGATGCGACTGCGGACTTGTTTACAGAAGTTACAATCCCTCAAGGTATCAATGCAAACTTAGGAACAAAAGTAACACATAAAACCGTGTATAGAAAAATGGAGACTAAAGGAAAAGATAGAGAAGCGTTCAGAATAAAGGCGGCTAATTACTGTGATTTTCACTTTATGAAAACTTGTGGTAACCACATGTACTATAGAGAAAATTGTAAGCTTAGTTCATAAGTCTATAATTAATAAATTATAAAAATGAAGCCGCTGCAATTAATTTGCAGCGGCTTTTCTTATATCTTATTCGATTCTTTTAAGAATCTATATCGCTAATCTGCGCAGTTCACTTTTGAAGATGCTTTTAAGATTCTCTGATGCATCCATGATCATCATAAGATCATCTGGGAATGGTAGAGGGTGACGCTTAAGTCTATTGCGATTCTGATCACATAATGCTCTTCTATCTCCTCGGAATTGGCTTGCATAGTCTGTGAATATTGCCTCTACTTCTATCGGTCTTGATTGTAATAACTCTCCGTTAATATTGTCTTTGTATTTGAGCACACCGACAACTCTTGCAGCTTTTTCTCTCTGTAATTCTGTAACATATGCAGTAATGATTCTAATCTTATCAACTTTGATTTTTTCGCCAGTAGTATCTATTACGAAGCTACCGTCATCATTCTTCAGATACTCCCAACCGTCTTTTATTTCCTTAGAGTCATTAACTTCTCTTATAAATTCTCGCTCAGGACTTACATCGATATCTGTGAGAAGTAGTGTAGCAGTATAGTCATAAGTTATCTCCTCATTTCTATTAAGGTGAAAAGTTTTCCAGAGACTATTAAGTTCTCTTACAGTTATGCTTCTAACTTCTTCTTCAAATCTACTTGGCACTATAGTATTAGAATTGTTGATCATATCAACAAGAATTCTCACCTTCCCAGCTTCTATAGATTGCTCTATGAGAGAATTAGATTCTTTGTAATTTGCGATTCTTTTATCGGCTTTAACGAAACTCTCGTAGGCGTTTCTGGCATATCTCTTATTGCCAGAAGTACTTAGTAAATCTAAAGATCTTAATCCTTCATTGTAGTGAAAGTCAGCAGCTCCTTTATTCGCTTTTTCTTTTATAATATTTGTCTTTACAAAATTGAATTGTGCCTCGTATCCATTCTTACTTATAAGTGGTAAGTGAGGTTCTATTCTGCTCTGCCTTCTTTCTATGACTGTCGCGATACTATATATCTCATCCCAATTATCAGGTCTTGCGTTGCCATTGAGATAATCGATTTTATTCATATCTCTTTTAGTGATTTTGGCGAAAGCTTCCTCTAAGCCTTTAACGTGCTTAGTTTTTTTGTTTTTCTTACCGGCAAGTTTTTCTGTTGCGAATATTATAGCTTCGTCATACTCTCCGCGATCTACCATCTTTTCGATAGACCTACAGCTTGTAATAAGTAAGAATAATCCTAAGGTGTAGAGTACATTTTTCATAAGCTAAGTTTTAGATGGTTAGGTAATCATATTTTTCATTTGTAGTTATGATGCGTCATTGACTCCATTTGTTACTTAGGTCACATGGTTTAATGTCTCATTAACTTAGTTCTTAATAGTGAGTTATGACCAGTCGTACACTTACTGTTGTTGAATAATAAAAAGATGAGATTGGCCACAGGCAGATTGCCCTAACTGTAATTAATTTCTGAATAAAGGTTAAGAGTATTGCCTTACTTGCTAAGTCCCAATAATGGCTTATCCTTCAGCTCATGATATTGTAATGCACAAGAGATACAAACTTTTAATTCTTTGGTAGGGATCTTATCATCGAGTTTGAATAGAATGGCTCTATGATTTTCATAACTAAATAGATCACCATAGAATTCTTTGAAAGTTAGGACAAGTTTACTGGTGCACTTGAAGTAGATCGCATATTGATCTGGATTTTTACTTTTCCAATCTATTCTTATCGTACTTCCTTGTTTGGCAATATAACTTGGTTCGCCCCACTTTAGAGTTTCTTCTATTTCAGTTATGGAGTCTATTTCTGATGCTGTATCAAGAATGAGTTGTCGAAGGATTAAAATTTTATTTCTTATAATTGGGGAATAGGAGTTGAGCTTAGGTTTGACTTTAGGATCTTGATTTATTACTAATGCGCTCATTGCTAAAAGTAAAAAATCTATAAGATATACTTGGTCTCATCGTAGAAAATGTAAGCCAAAAGATATACAACAGTAATTATCTTATGAGTTCTCTTTATCAAATTCTGCTGTGAGTTTATCTATATTTTTTATAGCAGAATAATTTCTCTTTATTTCAAATCTTGTAAATTCCTGATCCGCTTTAAATCCGATACCTATGCTGGTATCACCGACTGATGGTTGATTTATCTTGACAAGTTTGGATGTGTAGATTTCTTCTGAGTCTTCATCCCAGATTAGTTCGTCGGTGAGTAGTTCGTCATTTTGTTTATTATAAAGTTCGACATTTGTCTGGACGAATATTTTCTTTTCAGTCTGCTTTCGTAGTGCATAGTCTGCTTTCATCCAACTGCTGACATTGCGATTGTTATCGAGGAACTCTACGACTAAGCCATCAGGAAATTCATCGTAAGTTTCTCCAGCATCCGTGTATCTTTTAAGCGTAGGACTTTTGATTATAACTCTGACTTTTGCAGAGTCACTGTAGAGCATTTCTACATTCTTAGCGATCTCAATAGACAGGCTATCTTTAGTTCTATATTTTTTGATGTCGAGCTTATCATTGTTGCATGATAGGACCGAGAAAGTTGACACTAAGAATAGGATGTATAGTTTCATATTATATCACTGCATTATCTCATGAGTGTAACATCACCAGAATAGATTATAACCACATCATCTATAAATCTGATACTCGCCGTCCATGCATATACTCCAGGCTCAGCATCACCTTCAAACAGGCCATCGCAAGTCCCGACTATTCCATCCCAAGCCCGATCAAAATCATTAGGCTCAACTTCGGTACAAGTATAGATAAGGCTGCCCCACCTATCATAGACATTAAATTCTTCTATAGCTTCTGCTTGCCTTCCTAATCCTAATACGAAGGAGCTATTGTTGTCGTTAGTCGTGGGTGTTATAACGTTAGGGAAGTAGAGAGGTCTTATAATATTAGTTGTCACTGTAACAACATCCTGCATACTACATCCAGAAGCATCTGTGACAGTGAAAGTATATTCTGTTGTCCCAGGAGAAATAACCTCAGGACTAAGACAATCAGTACAGCTGAGTCCATCAGGAGGAGTCCATTCTATAATATCTCCAGGATTCATAGGACTATAGCTTGCATTAAGTTGTCCTGAGAATCCTAAGTCGACGGTAAGATCGAGACCAGCATCTGGGAAGATAGGATCTGGCTCTTCTATTATTAATTGTATAGAATCTATACAACCTTTAATATCTTGTACTCTTATATCGTAGGTGCCTGGATCTAAAGAGTTGTAATTAGTATTAGGTATAAATTCACTTCCGTTAATGCTGAAGTTATATTCTGGAGCTCCCATTACACCCTCTACGAAAATAGCACCATCCCCAGTATCAAAACAACTAAGATCTGCTGAGCTACCCGCTATAGCTAAAGTAGAAGTATCAGCACAGCAAGCTGCGATATCTATATCTAAAATTTTAGTAACGATACATCCTCTTGTCGACTCTACGGTGAGAGCAATACTTTTACTACCAAATGATTCATACATGATATCATGTGGTCCTTCTCCAGAGGCATTCTGCGGCTCTGCACCTACACCGAAATTCCAAGCATAATTAACGATAGGATCTGTCAAGGAACTTGAGTTATTACTTATTTCTATTCTTTTGTCACATTCGAATGCTTCTAATGCAAATAGATCAAAGTCTGGTGTTGGACCTAAGAAGGTACCTGTTCCTCCAAAATCTACAGAAAAGCCTAATCCTGATCTCGTAAAGTTCATCACTACTAATGCATAAGACTTATTGGCTTCCATTTGTACTGCTTCTGCAAAGTTGTTGTTGCCAGCTTGGCAACCAGCATTTTCCTCGATATCACTGTCTCCTAATTGTAATCCAGTAGGACCATTACATATCTGCCATGTCGGAAATGGATCTGTATTGCCATTAGAGCCATTAGCACCAGAGGCCATACATCTAATCATTTCTTTATTGTCACAATCATTAATACCTCCTGGCAATTCGAACAAGGCAAAATCTATATCATCGGATTCAATGCCTGGTATATAGTTATTAGGTGTTAGTGTAAATGTTAGACTACCGGCATCTTCACATGTCCACTTATACCACACAGAATTGAATTCTGATGATAGACACGAGTCTGTAAATGCATCAAGTTCAGATGTATTTTGACCAGCTGATGTAATACTTTCTACGGTAAACGGAGTTTTATCACATAATACAACAGCACGGTTACAATCAGATTCTGGGGAAGGCGGTGCAACAAAGTCATTGATACATAACTTGAATGTACCAGCAGTACTCGCTCCAGATTCTACATATAAATAATACCGTTGACCTATTGTTAAGTCTTGTGTTGTAAACTCATCTTCAAATTGAGCTCTCCCTGGAGAACAATCTATGAACGTTAAGTTATCGCAACTACCTGTGAATAGTGCCAACTTAGGATCTTCTAATGTTCCTATAGCTGCACCACTAAATACTTGAATAAGAACAGCCGGTTCTGTAGGCACAAAAGAGAACCAGATACCATTTACATTATTTATAAAACAATTATTGGTAAATGGAGGATCAGGGTTAGCTTCAAGATTAGAGAACGCCTGATCACCAGAACAATATTGATCGATAGAGGGTATATTGATGGCACTTAAGCAATCATCGTTGCTATTCTGAGCAGATAGATATGTGCCTGTCAATAGGGATATTATTACTAATAGATACTTCATATGGTATAAAAACAACGTTACCAGATCAATAAAAGTTGGAAATTCTGTGGTCGAATAACAATAAAATTGATTGTAATATTATTAGTTTTCGACTATAAGTCGTCATTTAGGATTTATTTAATTGATTTGCGTGCTTTTCAAGACGTATTAACCCAATTTAAAACAAGAAGTATATGTTATACATAGTCCCAACGCCCATTGGGAATCTGGAGGATATTACATTACGAGCACTGAGAATTTTGGCTGAGGTTGATCTCATACTCGCAGAAGATACTCGTACATCAGGAAAACTTCTAAGCCATTATGAGATAACAACTCACATGCAATCTTTCCATACCCATAATGAGCATAAGAAGATCGACTATGTGATAGAGCAGTTGAAGGCTGGTAAGAAGATAGCGCTGATAAGCGATGCTGGTACACCTGGTATATCAGATCCAGGGTTTTTGTTATCCAGAGCATGTGTAGAGGCGGATATAGACATGACCTGCCTTCCTGGCGCAACAGCTTTGATTCCAGCTCTCGTAATGTCAGGTATCCCATGTGACAAGTTTTATTTTGAGGGATTCCTACCTCAGAAAAAAGGGAAGAAAACAAGGATAGATTATCTTCTGAGTCTGCCTGTAAGTTTTGCATTCTATGAATCACCCTTCAGAGTACTTAAGACACTAGAGATGATACAACTTCTCAGCGATCAGGATCGAAAGGTCTCTATATGCAGAGAGATATCTAAAATGTATGAAGAATCGGTGACGTTACCACTGTCAGAAATGATTGTTTTCTTAAAAGGGAAAACTCAAATCAAGGGAGAATTTGTAATAGTTGTAGAGGGTAATAAAGATAAATAGCGCTTAACATGAGCTAACATATTAACTTAACTTATAATGTCATAGGCTTTATAAGCTAATTTATAAGTCAAGCTATATTAATATGCTTTATTTAGGGCGGTCATACGGCAAAATTTGATTAAAATTGCCCTCTGTTACAAGCCTACCTTACAGTAGACGGTAATATAAAATCCATGCAACTAAATACTCATATACAAGCGTCGGTCAAATAATGTCAGAAGCAAAGCCAAATCATATAGTCATGGTTGTCGCAGACAGCCTTAGATATGACTCCGTATACAAAGGCGGTGGTCTTGGCGTGCCATATATGGAAAAAGTTGCGACCCAATTTACAAATGCAAGCTCACCAGCTTGCTGGACATTACCTGCTACATCGAGTATGTTTACAGGTCAGCTTCCTCATGAGCATCAAGCGACGACGCAGACCCGTATGCTTAACAAGGACTCTATTACATTAGCAGAAATTCTAAAAGAAAAAGGATACCATACATATCAGATCACATCTAATGTAGCGACGACTGAGATTTTTGGATTAGAGCGAGGATTTGATCAAGTACTAAGGACTTGGGATCTTGCAGAACAGAAAGGATTAAAAATCTCGCAACTATTCATCTTATTAGGAAAACATAGAATCAGAAAAAAATTATTCTCTAAAGATGCTGTATCTGATAAGTTATCAGAAGATCTTAGAGCAGGCAGTGTCTGGTTTAGAAGTTTCTATAAGCTCATGTTTGATCACGCAACCGATATAGTAAAAGGACATGAAGCCAAAGGTGAGAAAGCTTTTGTATTTCTGAATTTAATGGAGACACATTTTCCTTATCACATCGATACAGAATTCAAATTATCGAGTGGTAATCCTATTAAGAAGTTGTCTGAATTGATGACATTATTCAGCATTATTAATCAAACGTTTCTTACTAAAGAAAAATCTTCAATTCCGGAAGAAGATAAATTGGCAACGATAAAAAGTCGGCAAAGTACAAGTTGGGATATGATAAGAACCGACTTAGATGAGTTCATTAGATCTATGCATGAAGACAAGGATAATCTTGTTGTATTTACATCTGATCATGGCGAGAATTTCGGAGATCAAGATTGGGTATATCATTTCTCTAATGTCACAGATGCATGTACTAGAGTACCTATATTCTGGTTAGATAATAATAGAGTAGATCCAGGTATCAGAGATCATAAGACGAGCTCGCGATTATTGTTTCACTCTATCGCTAAGAAAGTAGGATACAATAAACTTAATGGTCAGGATATCTTCGATAATAATGTCTATAATATTCCGATATCGCAAAGTTACTGGTATAACCATCATGGTAAGACGCTTGATAAATTTAAGTACAACCAATTCTGCTTTCATTATGATGGTATGAGATATCTCAATAGGAATGGTAACTGGGGAGCTGCAGCAACTACAGAATACGGCAATGGTCAAAACGAACAATTATTTGAAAATCTCCCTAAAGGCATAAATCCTATAGAAGAGATCATCGACGATAATGAGGCGCAAGAATATCTTAGACGACATCTCTCACAATTTCTTGCTTTTGAGAGGGGGATAGATTCTTAACATAACTTCAATTTTGAAATTAATATTTTTCTAACTATTTATAGTACATTCCAGATCCTTCTTAATATCATCTATCATCCTTTATTGATCAATTATGAATATGAAGACTACATACACCATATCACTTATGATGCTTCTGATAATGTCATCTTGTGTAAGACCAGATCCTAATAAGAATACTCAAGGACAAGATGAGTTAAAATCACTTGAGATAGAAGGTAAGATCGATCAGGACAAAATGTCTTATCATGATATAATCTATGTACCAATCTATTCTGATATCTATATTGATTTTCAGAATCAGTCAGCATTACTTGCGGCTACACTGAGCATTAGAAACACAAGTTTTTCTGATTCACTTTTTCTTACTAAGATTGATTACTATAATACAGCAGGACTTAAAGTACGTAGTTATTTAGATAAGGCTATCAGCTTACCGCCAATGGGTACAGTTAACTATGTTATAGAGAAAGATGATGACACTGGTGGTCCTGGAGCTAATTTTATAGTAGAATTAAATGCCAAAGAGAGTAACGTCAGACCTCTTATACAAGCGGTCATGATAGGAGAGAATGGTAATAAAGGATTTTCTTTTGCTACAGATGGATACTCATTACTAAACTAAAGAAATGATATAAAATCCAATCCATTCAATTCTCAGTTGCCGTATAATTAATAAATTTGTTTTTTGTGATTTGGATTGATGTAATATCGATCTTAAATTATTTATTCTTAGCGAGTCATGATAAAGAATTTCAAAACCCTCTGCTACCTACTTATTGTATTTTCACAATACAACCTTGCTGGTCAGAACGTAACTGGCACCATCAGAGATACAGATTATAAGCCAGTAATAGATGCCCACATTATTAATCTTCAAAACAAAAGCCATGTACATACTGATGAGAACGGATGGTTTGAGTTAGTAGGTGTATCTGTAGGTGACTCCTTAAAGATATCATACGTAGGCTTTCAATCGCAGAATATTATTCTCAATTATACTGACCAGACTTTAGACATAATACTTAAGTCGAAGCCTATTTCCCTTAATGCAGTTGTGATCCAGCCCAGATTGGATGCCCTTAATGTCTTAACTAAACTGGACCTACAATCTAATCCTGTGACATCATCACAAGAGGTACTGATGCAAGTGCCAGGACTCTTTATAGGACAGCATGCTGGAGGTGGCAAAGCAGAACAGATATTTCTTAGAGGATTTGATATTGATCATGGTACTGATATCGCAATCACTGTAGATGGACTTCCTGTTAATATGGTATCTCATGCACACGGGCAGGGTTATGCAGACCTTCACTTTCTTATTCCAGAGACAATCGATAATATAGATTTCGGCAAAGGCCCATATTACAGCTCACTTGGTAATCTTAATACTGCGGGCTATATAAATTTTAATACTAAAGATGCACTTGATAATAATGCACTAAAGTTGGAGTATGGACAATTCGGGACTCAGCGATTATTGGGTATGATAGATTTTAGTGGCTCTGAGGATAGTAAGGTTAGTAGTTATGTGGCGACTGAGTTTCTTAGTACTGATGGACCATTCGAGAGTTCTCAGAATTTCAGCAGGATTAATATAATGGGGAAGGTCAAAGGCCGTATATCCTCAAGGGAAAATGTAGGATTGACGCTGTCACACTTTACAAGCGATTGGGATGCATCAGGACAGATACCTCAGAGAGCAGTCGATAGTGGACTTATAAGCAGATTTGGAGCTATTGATGACACAGAAGGTGGGGTTACAAGTCGGAGTAATATATTATTTGATCATCAAAAATTCTTCAGTAACAATTCCTATATAACAAATAAGCTATTTTATTCTCGCTATGCATTTGAGTTGTATTCTAATTTCACTTTCTTTCTTGAAGATCCAGTCAATGGAGATCAGATTAGGCAAAAAGAATCGCGAGATATTTTTGGAATACAGAGTGCTTACACGTATGGGTTTGATCTCGGAAGTTGGGACGGAAAGATAGAAGGAGGTATTCAGTTGAGATCAGATAGAGTAGCAGACAATGAATTATCGCGGACACTTAATAGAAGAACGACATTAGAAAATATACAATTGGGTGATGTCATAGAGACAAATATAGGCAGCTACATAGATGGTCAATTTAATTACGAGAATTGGACATTTAATACAGGATTAAGGATCGATCATTTTGATTTTCAATATGAGAATGCACTTAGTGTAGCTTACTCTAAAGAAGTAGTGACTAAATCTATCATCAGCCCTAAGTTGAATGTTTTATATAATTATTCTAATGATCTTCAAGTTTATGCTAAGGCTGGAAAAGGATTTCATTCTAATGATACTCGGGTTGTCGTTGCAGAAGATGGTCCAGAGATATTACCTGCAGCATATGGTGCTGACCTTGGATTCATATGGAAGCCCTTACCTAATATGCTTATTAATACAGCCTATTGGTACCTCTATTCTGAGCAAGAGTTTGTCTACGTTGGAGATGCTGGGATTGTGGAGCCCAGTGGACAAGCTGTACGACATGGTGTAGACTTAAGTATACGATATCAGCCTTGGTCTTGGTTATTCTGGAATCTCAACGCTAATATCACCGACCCAAGATCATCAGAAGAAGAGAGTGGCAATGATTTTATACCATTAGCACCGAGAGCCACATTACTTTCTGGATTACAGATTAATAGTGGTAGTGGATTTTATGGAGGTGTAAATGTCAGGCATATAGGAGATAGGCCTGCTAATGAGGATAATACAATAGTAGCAGTAGGCTACACGATATATAGTATGAATGTAGGATATGAGACGCGTAAGTTTGATTTCGGTATTCAGATTGACAATCTATTTAACAGTGAATGGAATGAGACACAATTTGCTACAGAATCAAGATTAGCGAATGAATTGTTATCTACGGAAGAGATCCATTTTACTCCAGGTACACCATTTTTTCTCAAGGGCTCTATAGAATACAAGTTTTAGAATCGACTTGATTGTATAAAATTATAGTTGAAACCCCCATTATAACTCACATCAGAGAGCTACTTTAACTATTTTATATTTTTCACTTATAAAGGAACTTATTAATAAATAATTACCTTTATAAGATTGGAAACAAGGATTAAAGAAGTTTTTAATCTTGAAACCACATTTTTTTTAAATTTTAATTTACATTTATTATGAACATTTTTGTTGCAAAGTTAAACTTTGACACTCGCGAGTCCTCTTTACAAGATGCTTTCTCACAATACGGAGAAGTAGAGTCTGTAAAAATTATCATGGACAAATTTACTGGAAGATCTAAAGGCTTCGGCTTTGTAGAAATGCCAAACGAAGAAGAAGGATCAAGCGCTATTAATGGCCTTAACGATTCTCAATTAGATGGTAGAACTATCGTTGTTAAGAAATCAGAGCCGAGAGAAAGAAGAGATGACAACCGTGGTGGCGGAGGCGGAGGCGGAGGCTTCAACCGAAGATATTAGAATATAATTTTAGTATTTTATATAAGTCCCGATGTTAATCGGGACTTTTTTTATGCCCCTATTTATTCTTCTTCAGATATCCCTTGCTTAGCTTGAGATTCCGACACCCCAGAGAATACTTTATTAAACTTAGCAGGTAATGTAGCTTCGACCTCTATAAGCTGATCAATGATCGGATGCTGGAATTTTAATCGAGTCGCATGTAGATATAGTCCGTTGCCCCGAGACTGTAGTCCTTCCTTAAAATATGTACTATCACCTAATAATGGATTACCGATCCCATGCATGTGTATGCGTAATTGGTGACGGCGACCAGTTACAGGATAGAGTTCTACAAGATTTAGCTCATCATACTTTTCAGACGGTATCTTCTTAATTAATTTGTAATCTGTAATCGCTGATTTTTTGAGAATAGAAGAATCTATATGATCAGACTCTTTCTTCATTTTTCCTATTGTGATCGCAGTATAAGTTTTATGTATTTTTCTATTTTCGAAAAGACGATTTAGTGCCGTTACACATTTGCTTGTTTTTCCTATTATGAGCAGTCCACTTGTAGGAAAATCTAATCTATGGGCGGGATGAGGCCTCACAAGTGCATCTGCTTCAGCACTTGGCTGCAGTAAGGTGGGTAGTGCATTTTCTACAGTTCTTAATTTATTGCCGCTGACGATAATTCCTGGAGGCTTGTTGATGATAGCTAAGTGATCATCTTCATAGACGACCTCCATATCTATATCTATTTTTGGCTTTCTGAGTTCAGCTTTTGACTCAAGTAGAACGATATCTTCGCCTCCACTGATGTATTTACTACTGCGACCTATAGTGCCATTAACCTGTACACGTCTTCTTGCTATGGCTTTTTTTATACCTTTTCTTGTACTTACAGCATTGAATACTCCAGGTAAGTAATCTGACAAGCGTTGAGGTTTGTCAAGTTTGGGGACTTTATGTGATTCTAATTTCTTCATCAGAATGTGAAGGTATCTCTTTTTTATTTCTCATGATTAAGGAAACTCTTATTACTAACATACTGTTAAAATAATCGTACAGGGTCTTTATATTAATTGATTACCTTGTGCTAACTTAAAAATTAGAGACTATATTGAACAATTTATAGCCTTTGAGGCTAAGTTTAATATATATTTTATTTACGAAATCCAATCCATGGGAAGGTCACAAGAGACATACAACAAAAAAGAAAGAGAAAAGAAAAAGCAAAAAAAGAAAAAGGAGAAGGCTGAACGAAGAGAACAGCGTAAACTTGATATAGAGGAAGGTAAGAACAGACCACCACAGTTCATGTACCTTGATGAAGATGGTAATCTTGTCGAGACGCCACCAGATCCGTTAAAGAAGAAAGCTGTAATTAAATTAGAGGATATAGAAATTAGTATTCCTAAGCAGGATAAAGATGATACCCAAGATCACAGAAGAATAGGTATTGTTAAGTTTTTCAACAGAGAGAAAGGTTATGGATTTATTAATGAAAAAGGCTCTCACGAAAGTGTCTTTGTTCATATGGATGGATTAATAGACCAGATCAAAGAAAATGATAAAGTTATCTTCGAGGTAAGAAGAGGTCCTAAAGGCCTCATCGCTGAAGGTGTAAAAATATATGTAGCACCTCCACCTAAGCCCGTAGCACCGCCGCCGCCGCCAGCTGAAGGTGAAGAAAAAACTGTCGCCGAAGATGAAGCCAAAGATGCTGAATCTGAAGAATCTAAAACAGAAGAATAAATAAATTAAATGGAGAGCTTTATAATTAAGGTTCTCCATTTTTTATTAAGAATATGCTCTTATCATAAAGACGATCCAAGGCGCCTCGTATTATAATTACTTATAGATTAACTCTTAAGTTGAGTTATTATATTATGTTTGATATAAGATGACAACAATCAGTGTATTCGATATATTTAAGATAGGAGTAGGACCGTCAAGTTCTCATACATTAGGTCCATGGAATGCAGCAAGGCAGTTTCTTACTGCCATATCTGACATACAGTACGATAGAATAGAAGTCACACTATATGGATCTCTGTCTAAGACAGGGAAGGGGCACTCTACGGACATAGCTGTTGTGTTAGGCTTATTAGATTATGATCCAAAGACGATCAACACACAGAAAATAGATGGTATTATTCAATCTGTGAGAGATAATCAATCCTTAGAAATCTGTGGTAAGAAGATAGTTTTTGATATTGCCACACACATTATTTTTAGTGGACAGACTAAAAAGGCTCACCCTAACACGATAGTATTTAAAGCATATAAAGGATCCAGATCGACAGTGCAAGAAACCTACTTTTCTGTCGGTGGAGGATTTATAGAAAAGCAAGGCGAGATCATAAATCTTACAGATCATAAAGTTTTTCCCTACGAGATACATAATGGGAAGGATGTCATCCATTGTGTGCAAAAATCAGGGCTATCGATAGCTAATCTTGTATATGAAAATGAGAAGGCACTCCGATCATCAGAAGAAGTTTTAGATAAGATCAATGTCATATATGATACAATGCAAGAGTGTGCCTATAGAGGATGCCAGACCGATGGCATTCTACCTGGCGGACTTCATGTCAAGAGGAGAGCACATAAACTCTGCAATGATTTATTAGAAGATAAAAAATATGATTCTTTTGAGGAATGGAAGCAATTAATAGTATCTGCTCCAAGACCATTTAATTACATTAACAAATGGATAAGTTGTTTTGCATTAGCTATTAATGAAGAGAATGCAGCTATGGGAAGAGTTGTCACTTCTCCAACTAATGGGGCTGCAGGTGTTGTTCCAGCAGTACTTATGTACTACGATTATTTCTGTAGAGAGACAGAAGAAAATGATGCATATAAATTTATACTCACAGCGGGATTGATAGGGAGCTTGTTTAAGCAAGGTGCCACTATATCTGCGGCGGTGGGTGGGTGCCAAGCAGAGATAGGAGTCTCATCTGCTATGGCTGCAGCAGGACTGACAGAAGTCCTTGGCGGTACACCAGAGCAAGTATTGATGGCTGCGGAGATAGCTATGGAGCACCATTTAGGATTGACTTGTGATCCTATAGGTGGGCTTGTACAGATCCCTTGTATCGAAAGGAATACCATGGGAGCTATGAAAGCCATAACGGCAAGTAACTTGGCTCTTGTAAGTAACCCTGATGATGCTAAGGTAGATTTTGATACCGTAGTGAAAACTATGAAGGATACAGCAGAAGCTATGAATCATAAGTATAAAGAGACTTCTGAGGGTGGACTGGCGTATAACTTGCCAGTGATTATTCCAGAATGCTAACCTTCTCCACCTCCATCATAACCACCGCCACCACCTCGACTTGGTCTTTTCTTCTTTTGGTTGATTCTATAACTAGCAGTAATGGTCGTCACCCTACTTCTCCATTGGAATTCATATCTATCAGCAAATTCCTCAAGTAAAGAAACACCATTTCTTTTTCGTGAATTCAATAAATCTCTTACACTTAGAGTAATAGTCATAGACTTCTTAAGGAAATCCTTACTCCATCCTATGTCTAATGAGCCCACAGCTTTTCGTGCACCTTGTGTAGATTCTCGAGGTCCTCTATAATTCATTCTTAGTTGGAGGTCTGATTCCCAGAAAGTAAATCTTGATGTCAACCTACCATTCCATGTTATATTATCTGTCTCATTAACTGATATATTGAACTCTTGATCGAAAGCATTTCGGCCAGCACTATACTCTCTTATAATTCTATAGTTTTCATAGACGGTATTTTTTACTGTTTCTGAATCGAGCTTTACTTGGTTTCTGAATACATTGATATTGGCGTCTAATCTGAGCCATTTTATTCCACTGTACGATCCTGATATATCTAATCCCATATCAGTTACCTCTCCTACATTGATCGGTAGTGTTAGCGTTGTAGAGTTCACGTTATTGATAATGACAATACGTTGTCTCGATGCATCTGTAATTCTATAGAATAGGCTGCTATTGAGGGATACATTATCCCATATTTTGAGTTGGCCTATCTCATAAGAATCTGTGTACTCAGGATTAAGGTTAGGATTGCCACTAAAGAAATTTCTATTATCTGAAAATGTAAAAAATGGATTTAGATCCCAGAATCTTGGTCTTTGTATTCTTCTGCTGTAACTCACCTGTACTGCGGTCGACTCATTAAAGTTATAACTTAGGAAACCACTTGGAAATAGATCATTATAACTCCTCTTGTTGATCCCTCCTTCAGATGCTTCTAGTAATTGAGTGTTTATTTTTGATAATTCAGTTCTAAGCCCAAGTTGGTAACTGAACTTACTGAAGGTATTACCATATATTGCATAGGCCGCATGGACATCTTCATCGTAGACGAAGTTGTTATTAAGTCCTTGTATGGGAAAGAAATTTTGTCCATTTTGCTCTTCTACTAAGAAGTCATTAGCAATCTGACGCAGAGAGCTTCTTAGACCTAATTCATACTTATGATCCTTGCCTAATGGATGTACATAGTCTAACTGAAATAACCAATTGGTTTCGCTTTCATCATTATTGGATTTTTGGTTAGGCGCAATGTTAGTTGGGTCAATATTAAATAGGTTTTGAGTTATAAATTCTGAAGATTCAACTTCTGATTTTTCTGTAAATTGGACTATGGCATTTAGATTATGTTCTCTTGATCCAAATTCTTTCCTATAGTTAAGACTATACTCTAAGTTTTTCTCATCCTCTTTTTCCTTGTCTGTTCTTTCGTCAATGTTATACAATGGATTATTCTCGGAATTAAAATCTGAGATTCCTACTTTCTTAAGATCGGCTAAGCTGTTTTGCCAGAGAGGATTTGTTGAGAATAGATTTTGCGGACCTATGTAATCTTCGTAATTAATTGTTGTCAGATTGTTTTCGTCAGACCTTCTGTATAGGAAAGCTGCAGTTACCTGTTCTTTTTCCGTAAGGAAATAGTCTGCGCCAAATCTTATACTATTAGATAAGCTTCGCCTATCCTGTTGCCTATTTTGAATGGATAATTGTCTTAGATCATTATTAAGAGAATCAATAAGTTTCTGATCTTGAATTCTAAATCCGCCTCCGGGATTCACTCTATATCTAATTCCATAATTCAGAAACCAATTTAGTTTGCCTTTTCTATAGTTGACATTAGCTGATCCTCCAAGTGTTTCTGGATATCCAGTCGTTAGATCAAATGATCCATTGAATCCACTGCTTTCATTTTTCTTAAGTATAATGTTAATGATTCCAGCCATTCCCGCAGCTTCGTAACGGGAAGAAGGGTTAGTTATTACTTCCACTCTTTCTATCATATTGGCTGGAATATTTCTGAGACCATTACTATTTTCCATTCCGGCCATTCCTGAAGGCCTACCATCTATTAATATTTTGACTCCTTGGCTTCCTCTCAGACTTACTTGACCTTCTATATCTACAGTGATTGATGGAACATTGTCTAAGATGTCCTCAGCAGATCCGCCTCGATTAGCTAGATCTTTTCCTACAGTAAATATTCTCTTATCCAAAGCAAATGAAGTTTCACTTCTTTCTGATACGATTTCTATATCATTAAGAAAATTACTTTCTTGGCTTAACTCAATGCTACCTATGTCCACTTGTCTTTGTGTGCCGTCAAAAATTATATTAATGAAATTAGCCTGATATGATATGAATTCCGTTTTGATTATATATTCTCCAGGAGGTATCGATAATTCTATTCTACCATCTAAGTCAGAGAGGCCACCAGTTACAATACTTGAATCCTGAATGGTAAGAATTGATACTGTAGCAAATTCCATAGGCGTCTTTGTCACCTCATCTACGATTAATCCTATTAATCTGACATCTTTATTCTTTTTGCTTTTATTTGGATTATCTGATTGGCTTATAGCCATTCCGATAGAGATAAGAAGGACCGTTACAGTAAAGACTATGTTTTTCATAATGTATCTATAAGATAAATATCTTCATCTAAGAACAGCTATTGTAGCAGCTCTCATCAATTCACATACAATTAACATATCTTGTGGTAATAAGTTACAGCAAGATTTTGTTAAGTTATATAGGTTACCTTAATATAGGTGGTATCTCTTACAGTCAAAACTATACTTGTATCTTTATGAAGATGATTCATTCGACAATTTTAGCACTATTCGTAATTATTATAGCTGTACCGGTTATAGGTCAGGACGCATATTCTAAATTGGGTGTAAGTCAGAAATATATCATAGAACGCGTCAATCTTTTAAGAGAGAATGGTTGTCGTTGTGATGGTAAGCGTATGAAGCCTGTGCAGTCTGTAACATGGAATGATACATTAGAGTTGAGTGCATATAACCATGCCAAAGAAATGCAAGATTATAATTATTTTGATCATCATTCTGTAATAGGAGAGGACATAGGGGATAGGCTTGATAGGTTAGGATATAAGTGGCAGTATGTTGGAGAAAATCTTGCAGTAGGACAGAAGACTTTTGACGAAGCTATGAAGGATTGGATAGAAAGTGGCTCTCATTGCAGAATGCTTATGAATCCTGATATGAAAGAAATAGGCTTAGCCAAATACGGAAAATATTGGGTTCAGCATTTTGGGAAATTAATGCCACCAAGGACAAGACGGACTAAGGTGACATACACAGAAGGACAATAGTATCGTGCAGTCTATCATTCATCTTATAAAGTACTTGATCATATTACTCGCTGTATTGACGTCGGCAAGTTTGTTATCACAAGATACCCTTAAGACACAAGATAAAATCCAAGTCGAAAATTCAGACCGGTCTATAACGCTAAACACTGAAAAGCAACAGCAGCAACTCTTAGGAAATGTACGCCTTACCCATGACAGTATATTTATGTTCTGTGATTCTGCTTGGATACAAGATGATCACTTAGAAGCAGTAGGAGACGTTATTATAATCCAGAATGATACGATTAATGCATTTTCGGATTCATTATACTATGATGGCAATTCTAAAATAGCCAAGCTATATAGAAATGTCGTTCTTAAAAATGGTGAGAAAGATCTATTCTCAAAAATTCTCGTGTACAATTTGGATACTAAGGTTGCTATGTTCAGTGATACAGCAACACTTAAGAGCAGAACTATGACGATGAGTAGCCTCAGAGGGATCTATAATGTAGATTCTAAGATGGCATTCTTCTATGATGAAGTATCTATCATTGATGATGATATGAAATTAAAATCTGATTCTATTAGGTATGATACAGATTTAGATAGAGCATATTTTCTTGGGCCTACCTATATTATCCAAGACAATAGAAAAATCTATTGTGAGGATGGCTTTTATGATACAGAAGCTGGTCGAGCATATTTCAGTGGTAATGCTAAGGTTACCGAAGATGATCTTGTAGCTACCGCTGAGAGTATGTATTATTCTCGTGATAGTAGTACGATTACTCTACAAGGTAATGGCTTTATTGTCGATAGTACAAGTACAACAAAAGGAGAAGAAATTATTATAAATAATAAGACTGATGATGTCAGAATCATAGGTAATGGGTCATATGTAGATGGCGAGCAGAGCATCTCTGGTCCTGAAATTAATTTTAACAAGAAGACTAAGAATATAGAACTGTATGGTCGTAGCCGCGTGACTCATGATAATGGATTCATGGACGGTGACACGATTCTGTACGATGATCTCAATAGTCAGGGAGTGGCAGTGGGTAATATAGAATTTGTAGATACAGTAGAACAGAGAATCATCCTAAGTGATAAACTAAATTATAACGAATCTATAGCTTACTATAAAGCTTCTAAAGGGAAGCTAAGACCACTCTATAAGCAATCAGTAGAAGATGACACTCTCTTTTTAAGTGCAGATACCTTGTTTAACTATACACTTGGAGATACGGCTAAGGTCATACAGGCCGTAGGGGATGTAAGGATATACAAGTCTGACTTTCAGGCTGTATGTGACTCGCTATATTATTCAGATATAGACTCTGTATTCAGCTTGTTTAAGAATCCTATATCATGGTCTGATACAACTCAGATTACAGGTGATACGCTTAGTCTCATTATGAAAGATGATCAAGTTTCAGAGATAATTGCAGAAGGTAACGCGATGATAATAACCGAAGATGCACCTGAATATTACAATCAGATTAAGGGTAGATTTATTCATTCTTTTTTGGATAGTAATGAATTGAAAAAAATGATAGTACGCGGTAATTCAGAATCTATATATCTTGTGAAAGATGAGGAAGAAGCCTATGTCGGTGCTAACAAAACTTTGTGTAGTAATATGATATTTAACTTTAAAGCAAAAGAGTTAGATTATATTGACTTTCTTACGCAGCCCAGTAATACTATGGTCCCGATGTCTAAGGCAACTGAAGCTAATCTTAAGTTAGCTGGATTTATATGGTACAATGAAAGGCGTCCAGTAGAGAAAGGACAACTCAGAATTGTCAGGAATAGAAAAGATGAGGCACCAGAATTACAGCAAGATGAGTTTAGCGAGGAGGTCAATAAAGTGATGGATATGGGTGCTAAAAATTCTCAAAAAACCGATAAATTAGCAGGACAAAAGAAAAAGGGTAAGTGAGAAAATTATTATTTATAATCCAATTATTTATATCTCTGTGTGTAACAGCTCAAGAAAATACAGATGAGATTTTTCATAAAGCTAATAAGCATTATGCTAATGAACAGTACAACAAAGCACTATCTGACTATAAGAGTCTCTTAGAAGAAGGAGTAGCGTCGAGCGAACTTTATTATAACATCGGCAATGCTCAGTATAAAATGGGTAATATCGGTAAAGCAATTCTGTATTATGAGAAAGCAAAATTACTTGATCCTAATAATAAATCTATTACCACTAATCTAAATATTGCGAGAGAGAAGGTAGACTCGGATATTCTTGAGATTCCTGATTTTCTACCTTTACGATTGTGGAGAGGTATGGCAAAAACTTTATCCCCTGGAATATGGATTTTAGTACAAGTCCTGATGGGTGGTGTTTTTTTATATGGGATTTTTTTATTCTACAATCGATCTGATAAATCTCTAAAACTTAAAAGTATAGGTATCGCAGTGATTGGGTTATTGCTATTAATTGTAAGTTATGCTGCAGGGAAGACAGCACATAACTTGCTACATCTACACGACAAAGGTATTGTCATCGGAGCTACTACCATGTACTCTGCTCCTGATAGTCGATCTGAAGAAATAGAACCATTAGCTGATGGTGTCAAAGTCAATATTATAGACAATATCGACGATTGGTATCAAATCGAATTAATGAATAAGAATAGCGGGTGGATAGAAATGAAAACTGTAGAGAGGATTTAATAAAGATCTTATCATCTTATCATCTTAAATGTCCTATGCATTTAGCAGTTAGTTGTGTGTATATAAGCTAATATAATCAACTCAATAATCCAAAATCGGAATACTTAGAAGTAAGAGAGTTATAACCACAGAGGAATTTCGTTATTATAGCCTTGCAAGAGTTGCAAAGATTAGATTATAAAGTCTGAGGGGATTTGCCGTGATTTTAATTAAAATCATGATAAATCTGATAGGTATGTGACCCTTGTATTAACTGCATACAACTAAATGCTGGTTATGGATGTAAATCTATATAATGCAATGAACTGAGCTTAAGCAGATTAGCACAATCCTGATAATCCCTAATTTGCTTATTACTCTATGTACATTAGATTTTCCATCCAATTAATCAATATCAAAATACAGGGCATAAAAAAAGCGACTTAATTTCTTAAGTCGCCTATCCAAATTATTTTGGTTTATTATTATCCTTATTCTTCTTCGCTTGCAAATTTTCCACCATCAAGTTTATCTTGTAGAACTTTAAGTTCATCCCATTTGCCATCTCTTGCAAGAGCAGATTGCATAGGCCATGTTCCTGGATCATGCATCTGGTATCTTGGTCCAGCGTCAGATAAGATTTGCTTTAATCTATCTTGAGAAGCATCTGCAAGATCTGCAAAACTTACAATGCCACCTGCAACAAGATGTTCAGCAATCTTAGGACCGATGCCTTCGATTTTCTTTAGCTGATCTGGCTTACCAGAAGCTGCTGGCTTAGGAGCCGCTGCTGGAGCTTCAGAAGTTGCCGCCGGAGCTGCAGATGTTGTTGCTGGAGCTTCAGAAGTTGCTGCTGCTTTAGGTGCTGCCTTCGGTGCTGGCTTAGAATTCTTCATAGGTGCAACAGTTTCTGCTACACTATCCATAGGTATAATATTGACGTAAGTTCTACCTAATTTTTTCTTTTTGAACCCTACATGACCTTCTACTTTAGCATGTAAAGTAAAATCTCTACCCATGTATACGTTATCACCTGGGTGAAACTTAGTGCCTCTTTGTCTGACGATAATATTACCGGCTTTAGCATACTGCCCACCAAATAATTTTACGCCGAGAAAATTCGGATTACTATCACGTCCGTTATCCGAACTACCAACTCCTTTTTTGTGTGCCATGATTTATAAGTTTATATAGATGTTATAACAGCTAATCTTAGCCTGCTATAGAATCAATTTTAATTTTTGAAAGATATTGTCTGTGACCATTCTTCACCTTATATCCCTTTCTTCTTTTCTTCTTGAAGACAATTACTTTATCTCCTTTAAGATGCTCTACAACCGTTGCTGAGACCGTAGCACCACTTAAGTTAGGTGCACCTACTGTTGTATTAGAACCATCAGATGTCAGAAGTACATTGTCAAAGCTGACTTTACTACCTTCTTCTGAGTCAAGTCTATGGACAAAATATTCTTTATTGGCCTCGACCTTCATTTGTTGTCCTAAAATCTCTACTATAGCAAACATGTGTGTAAATGTTAATTTTTAAAAATGGATTGCAAAGATATACTATTTAAAGACTATTTCAAATAGTATTTACACTTTCTAAACCTATGATATTCAGCTATTTTACTACAGATTGTCAGATAGTATGACTGTCTTCTTGATTTTTATACCTTTTCGCTCTAGTGTAAGCTTAACTTTCTTCCCTTTTCGTCTGACAAGTCTCCTGTATATCTGCTCCAAAGTAAAAAATTTGGTACTGAAAAAACCCATTTTCTTTATGATATCACCAGTTTGAATTCCCGCTTTTTCTGCAGGTGATCCTGGAAGGACATCCTTGACAAAGAAATCGCTTAGTTGTTGTCCAAAGGCATATATAACTAATCCACTGATGTCATAATCTATCTCTTTATTATATCTCCGTTTTGGTTTGAAATAAAGCTCCCCATTGACATAATCGATAATGATATTAAATCTCTTGAGTATAGGGTTTCCGATCAGCCCATCTCGAGGCACAATGTAATCATCTAAAGTATCCTTCTCATAATATTGAAAATTTGTAATCAGATCTTCAAAAACGAATTCTTTATCCAAGTTGATCTTATCAGTCTTACCAATGTATCCTTTAATCTCACCTCCAAGCCCTCGTCCTAAGTTACCCACCATATAGTTCTCTGGTAGACTTATTTTAGATTCCTCACTAAGGAAAAGCAAGAAAGGTATACCTGCTCCCGTATCTACTAATATATCTGTATCTATGTCCTGTCCATCATTATTGATCGTGCAATTGATGTAAGGCTTATGGTTAATAAATGTAGATTCTAATTTTATGTAATCTGATTTAAGGACCTTATTGGGTAAATTACGATTCAGTATGATTCTCTTCTTTTTATAGTCAATCTCTACATAAAGTCCCCTAAAGAATCTTGCTCCTAATATGCCGTCTATAGATTCTCCAGTTATCTCATCCAAATGCAGAAAATCTTCTTCTAAAACTATCAGATCTCTTTTGGCACTTATTGAATTTTCAAGTCTTACAGGTACGCCTCTTGTTATGTAAGCTAACATGGTTCTCTGTAGATCAGCACCAGCTATAAGAAGTGGCTCCTCATACTCAAAACCTAAGATATCTGTAATCTCTTTTTTTAATAGTATAATATGTTCTGCTCCCGTATCGAATATAAACTTAAGTGGAAGATTAGCTATACGTAAATTTAGAACAAGGAAATTATGCTTGTATTCAAACGGGATGACTACTGATTCTTTATCACCTAATAATTCTAAGCCTAACACTTGGGCTGCAGAAGTTTCTGCTTTTATAAGACAGAGCAATATGAGTAGGTATGGTAATAATTTTCGTAACAGTGGTCTGATTTTTTATAATCCTAAGATATGTATATTTTCTTTCTATTATGAGTATAAAAAAACCCAGTAGGTACTACCTACTGGGTTGCATTGTTGATATCCTTAAGGATATAATTATTTTACAATCGTTACTTCTATTCTTCTATTCTTAGCTTGTCCCTCTTTAGTATCATTAGATGCAATTGGATTTGCAGCACCCATACCTTTAGTAGATATTCTGTTGCCTGCAATATTTTTACCCATTAATCTTGCTTTTACAGCATTAGCTCTTTGGTTAGATAGCTGCATGTTCTTGGCAGCATCTCCAGTACTATCAGTGTAGCCAGCAACGTGTACCTTAACACCTGGATAGGCAGCAAGAATAGCTGCGAGGTTATCTACCTCAACTCCTGTAGTGCCATCTATCCTAGCAGATCCAGATGCGAATGTTAAGTTTTTAAATGTAAACTTACCGTCACCTTTAAATCCACCATCAATGTATGTCATCATCTGACTTCCTGCAGAATTAGCTCCGAATTTTACTTTATCAAGAGCAGCTTTTCCAGCGGCATCGACTTTAGCAAAAGCAGATCCTACAGCATCACCTACTGCACCAGCAGCATCGCCTACAGCTCCTGCTGCATCTCCAGCCATATCACCAGCTTTAGCTGCAGCATCACCTACAGCATCTGCTGCACCATCTGCAACGTCGCCTACAGCTCCTGCTGCATCACTTGCCATTTCTGTAGTTGCACTTGCTGCTTTATCTAAGATACCTGATTTCCATATGCCTAATCCAGCTAAGATAAGGATAAGGGGAATTAAGAATTTCATTAATCCACCGCCTGCAGCTTTACCTACATTAGCAACATCACCTACAGCTCCACCAGCCACATTAGCCGCTCCGCCGACCATATCTTTAGCACCTCCAAAAACTTTCTTACCTGCATCACCAGCAGCACCTGCAACATTACCTGCAGCTCCTACAGCATCACCAGCTATATTTTTAGCACCTCCAGCTATTCCTGATACTGCATCAAATCCTTTGCCTAAGAAACCAGCTCCTAACGAACTTAGTAATCCAGCTGGCATCGCAGATTTTACTGAAGACTTTTGTGTTCCTAAAAACTTACTAAGACCTACGGCATCTAATGCTTTGTCTTTTACCATTTTTCCGACCATACTCATAAGAAATGGTGCTGCCATCTTAATTAAAGAAGAAGTAGCACTTCCTTTAAGTCCTGAGAATCCTGCGACTTTATCTATCATACTACCAGTATTGTTACCAAGTAATAGATTAAGTGCTCCAGAACCTGAGTTCATAAGAGATGCTACATTACCAGCTCCACCGCTGAATAAGTCACCTATGTTATTAAGAATGCCAGTATCAGCACCTTTAACCATGTCAAATAATTTGCCTGCATGGCTACTGTCTTCTGACTTAGAGATCATAGATCCTAAAAGTGCAGGAAATACACCATCTAAAGCTTTGCTTACGCCAGACTCGGATTCACCTAAAAATTTAGATGCATTAGACGCTAAAGAACCAGAAACCTGGTCTTTAATCATATCGATTAAATTCATTGTTTGTAAAAATTTAAAGTTAGAAATTAGATATTTAGTTTTCGAATACAATTGGAAAGCAGTTTTGCTCTCGTATTTTTTGTCTAAAGGCTATTTGGGAATGGCTTTGGATCAAGCAAAAGTAAGCTATAATGGCTTATATAACAAAAACCTTAATAAGTATAACTTAGTTCCATGATCCAAATAAAATTTCGGATTTTATATTAAATGACTGATAATCAAATAGATAATTTGCAAATTAATCTTATTCGAGATTATATTATAACAACTTTTAGCACTGTAAAAGTTGATTCTATAAGGCAACAAGAACAATTTCGAGTCTTTTCTCTTCTTTTTGAAACTGTTACTAAGGAAGAATCTATAGAATTTTCTACGTTATTCTCCAGAATCGCATTTACAGCTATCAAGTATAACTTTCCGGGAAGGCTGATATATCAGTGTCATAAGTATCGGAGAATTCTTGAAAATAAAGATCAGTCGAATATTAGTGTAGAGAAACTATATGCATTAGGTAGATACCTAATATGTCAATGCCTATTTCACGTCTATAAAATTCCCATACCGAGAAATATTGAGTTGCCTACACTGGAAGAATCAGAGCCAGAGAAAATAGTTTCCGGTGTATTCCGAAGATCAGTAAGAGGTATAGCTTTAAGTATTGATGATAAGTGTAGGACCTTAGAATTTATACCAGAAGAGAAAGCCCATGTGAAGTATCAAGTTACAATTAAGGATGAACAGATCATAGCCCACTTCGGTAGATTAAAGCAGTATATACAATTCCCTATACATGTTAATCTTATAGATAGCCGCTTAAAGGATAATGTATATGAGACTACTGCTATCGTATTAGATCCAGATTTTCTTATAGGTGTAACGTCTATTTCTGAATGTTATGAAGCTACAGGTTATACATCACTTAAGTATCTCTCGCGGAAACTTATTGCAGGTGATATGAGTGTGTATATGCTGATAGGTAATATTGTCAATAATTATCTTGATGAATTAATCAACGATCCAGAAGTCAAATTCGAATCTCTGCTCCAAGATACATTTAAGATATCGCCAGTGTTTTTCGCTGGTATGTCTAATCAGGATCTTACAGAATTGATATCTAAAGTCAAGCTACAATTCTATAATTTACAGAGAGTAGTCCAGAATGATCTCGCTCATTCTGGAATAGATAAAGAGCAATCTTATCTAGAGCCAAGTTTTTTTTCTAATGAATATGGTATACAAGGTCGTCTCGATCTGTATCACTATATCCCAGAGAAAGCGCAATCGGATATTGTAGAATTAAAAAGTGGTAAGCTCTTCAAAGCTAATTCTTATGGCCTTAATAATAATCACTATATACAGACTCTGATGTATGATCTCATCATAGAATCTGTATATCAAGGTAAGGTTAAGTCTAATAATTACATTCTATATTCTGCATTAGAAAAACAGAATCTCAGATATGCGCCGAAGATAAGAAAGCAACAACTCGATGCTATAAATCTGAGAAATGAGATTATTGCATTAGAGCATATTCTGTCTCACTTGCATGAGGATACTTATAGAGAGTTTTTAGATTTTCTTGATCCTAAAAAATTAGATGAAAGCTTCCATTTTCTAAGGCGAGATGCAACTACATACTATAAAGCACTAAAGAACCTTGATGAACTCGAACTTACATTCTATACTCATTTTGTAGGATTTGTATCAAGAGAGTATCGCTTATCAAAGACAGGAGAACACGGCGTCCATAGGTCTAATGGATTGGCATCACTATGGTTAGATTCTCTCGAGGAGAAGCAAGAAAACTTTAGAGTATTATCTTTTCTTAAAATTTATGAAAACAACTCAGACACTAATGATCCGTGTATTATACTAAGTTACTCTGATCAGTCTAATAAGTTGTGTCGCTTTAGACCAGGTGATATTGTGATTTTTTATCCTCATAATGAAAAAGGGCATTCGGCATTAAGGAATCAAGTATTTAAAAGTACGATCATTGAGATATCCCAGAAGCATGTTACGATTAGATTAAGAGCTCGACAAAAGAACTTTGATGTATTCAGAAATAATGATCTGTGGCATCTTGAGGGAGATGTTCTAGATGGCGGATTTAATAAGCAACTACATGGGCTGTACCATTTTATAAATTCTAATAAAGATCGACGTTCTTTATTATTAGGTTTAAAGGCACCTGTTGTCCCTCATGAAGAGTCTGAGTACAATTATATTGGTCTCACCGATAATCAATTGTCTGTTATAAGAGCTGCGATAGTAAGTCCAGATTATTACTTAATATGGGGACCTCCTGGTACGGGTAAGACAAGTATTATTATACGGTCACTGCTGGATTATTATTATAATTACACTGAGCTTAATGTATTGTTATTAGCTTATACTAATAGGGCTGTAGATGAGATATGTAATGCTATATCAGAACCATTAAAAAATACATATATAAGAGTAGGTAGTAGATATTCTACACATCCAGATTATCAGAAACATCTGCTAAGTAATCTAACGCAGGAAGTAGAAAACCGAAAGCAGCTTCTTAAATTATTTGACAATAATAGAGTATTTGTGTCGACGGTATCATCTTATGTAGGCAAAGATGAAATCAAGAGGCTGAAGAAATTTGATGTAGTTATAGTGGATGAAGCATCACAACTATTAGAACCCATGATTATCGGCCTACTATCTAAGTCTACGAAATTTATACTCATAGGAGATCATAAGCAATTACCTGCTGTCGTAGCACAGTCAGATAAGAAAGCTTACACTAATAGCAAATTACTTAATGGTAAGTTAGGTATCAGTGATCTTAGGATTTCTCTATTTGAAAGACTCTACAAGCAATGTCAAAAATCAAAGTGGGAATGGGGTATCGGTGCATTGATGTTACAAGGAAGAATGCACCAAGACATATTAAAATATGTCAGCGAGCAATTTTACGAAAGTAAGCTTCATATCCTTCCTCATGTGAGAAGGCTGAGCGCCGAACCAAAGTTTAAACCTAAAACAGAAAAAGAAAAACTTCTTATAGAAAATAGAATGCTATTTATCAATACTCCTATTGATATTAACATCTCAGAGAAGACGAATAGGAGAGAAGCGGATTTAGTGATTGATATCATCCTTTCATGGAAAAAGATTTATGATGATAATAACATGGTCTTTCACGATATGTCTATAGGCGTCATTACCCCTTTTAGATCACAGATAGCATTGATCAAGAAGCTACTGTCAGAATATTCATCCATCAACGCCATGGTAACCGTAGACACGATAGAGAGATATCAAGGTGGAGCGAGAGACATAATACTTTTCTCAATGGCCGTCAATCAAGCTGATGCGCTTGATCGTATGTCAAACGTATCAGACGAAGGTATTGACAGAAAACTCAACGTGGCATTGACGAGAGCTAAGGAGCATATTGTCATATTAGGGGCTAAGGAAGTTCTTTCACATAATAAGGACTATACGAACTTGATGGTGTCCTGTAATAATGTTAGCTTTGAAGTGTATTCAAAATCATTGTAAATAATAGAATAGGTGAAGGTATTGATGGTATGTCTGGGTAATATCTGTAGGTCTCCCATGGCTCACGGAATATTGTTAAGTGAAATAGATAAGCGCAACTTAGATTGGGAGGTAGATAGTGCTGGAACAAGTGCATTCCATCAAGGAGAAGCTCCCGACAAGAGAGCTATAGAGACTGCCAAAACTCACGAGATAGATATCAGTAATCAAAAATCAAGACAATTATTGTCTAAGGATCTAAAAAATTATGATGTCATAATCACGATGGATACTAATAATTACAACAATACTCTTAATCTCGCTGAGAGTCAGGCAGAAAAAGACAAAGTCAAGTTACTACTTAATTACTCTCATCCAGGGGAGAATAGGGCTGTCCCAGATCCTTATTATAGTGGAGGATTTGACTTCGTATATGCTTTAATTGAAGAAGCAGTCATTGCAATGGTAGATCTCCATACTAAGAATTAGTCTTGGACATAAAGTCTTTTCATATAATCGCGTATGGAATAGTACAAGGTGTAGGATTCAGATATTACACTAAGTTAGAAGCTGATAGGTATGACGTTTTCGGTACTGTAATGAATAAGAAGGATGGCACTGTAGAGATATATGCTGAAGGAGAACAGTCTCAGTTGATTGAATTTTTAGAGTGGTGTCATGAAGGCCCAAGTTCTGCTAATGTAGAAAGGATTGAGTATACTTATCAAGAAATTAAAGGCTACTCTGAATTTAAAATTATTCGTTAATCAGTCAAGTATTATTGTGAGTCATACAATAGAAAAACTCGCTTATATAGCTTTATCATCCATTATAGTTACAGGAATAGTATCATACATCTACATGCCAGATACTGTATGGGCAGGAGCTGGAATCACAGCCGCTGTAACAGGTATGGTCTCTATGGTCCATATCAAACTGCTTAATCCAAGTGAAGAAAACCAGATCGAATCAAGTCAGACGTGGCTGATGTTATCAGTGATTATAATCGGGATTGTTATTGTCATTTATAATAAGACCGCTGGGTACTCAGATTTCTATATAGGTATGGGCGCAGGCATATCGTTAGTAGCGGCATTGACATATTGTATTGTTCTATTTATCAGGTTTGAGCAGTCTGTGAGATAGAAGACCAGCTCCTTTCACATTAGAATGGAACTAAGTCAACCCAAGAACATACTCCTGAGCTAATGTAATACCACACTTTAATTAATAAGTATATGACGGAGTAATTATTTTACTTCTGCATCTAATCTTTCAACTATAGTCGCTATTTGGTTTTTAAATTCTGCATTTTCAGCATGAATTGCTGCGATATGTTCTTGTATTGCTTGCGTTAGAATATGAACCTTGCCAATAGTATTAAGGTTTAGAATTTCATAGTCACTGTATGATGTTTCTATATCCTCTTGAGCATCATTAGTTGCAAAAGTATTTTTACTATATTTTAAATTATTGGGAAATAGCTTCTGTAGTTGTTATGATGTAATATCTACTTGAGAACCTTGTTACCATCACAGATAAAAATATTAATTAAGTCCCTATTCGTTACATAGAGGCTTATAGATTAATGTTCATTATTAGTCTTGATAAGTAACTCGCCCATTAGGGTGATATTATTTATAACTAATTGATTGCTCCATATATTTTGCTTACAAATGATCCATTGAGGAAGCTGTCAGTATCGATTTGGCTTTGGAATACGGGTCCACTATATTTTCCAGATAATAATAACATTGCGGCTTCACATAGCGGCGCAGCAGTTGTTGTCTGTATAGCACGTAGTGTTTCTTTACCGACCTTAGAAGGGTAGACGTGTATACTTTTTTCTATAGCCCTAAGAACACCTTTATGATCTTTACCTTTCACTGATGCGAATACGATAACAACATCATCTTCCACAGAAGGTACTAAGTCGAGCATTGTCTTATTAAGGTGTTCTATCTTGTCAGATCCAGCAGGTGTTTCTGATATAACTTTTCTTGCCCAGTCGTAATGTCCTGGAAATCTAAGTGTTTTATAGTTTAAGTTTTTGACCTTACCTGCAAGAGCTACTGGTAGATCTGCAGCACCACCTGATGTGAAGTCGTCTTCATATTGTATACCTTCTATGATGATTGTCTCTGTGGCAGATAAAGAAGGTATTTTATTTGTTTCATAATTTTGTACGACAAGAGCATCTTCTATATATTCTGTTGCGACACCTATCGAGCTCCATGTAAAAGCATAGAAGTGTGGATCTCTCGCATGGCGAGATAAAGCACCTACTTTCATATCTATATTATCGACCTTGTCTACATTATGTAATTCAGTAAATTTTTTAAACAAGTGATGCGCAATGACATTAATGTACCCTGGCGCTAATCCTGTCTGCAAAATAAATCCCATCTTAGACTTTTCAGCGATTTTAGTCACTTGATCTGTCTCAGCCACGTATTCTGTAAGATTAGCATAATGACAGTTATAATCATGAGCGTATTGAGCCATTCTAGGGGCTTGGCTTCCTGGTAGGCAGTCTAATATAATATCTGCTTGCTCTAATTTTGCTTTAAATGCATCCGTCATCCCTTCAGATGGAAGTAGAAAACCTTCTGCTTTCTTGGATTCAGAATTTTCGTTGACATAGGTTGCTGCATCATTAGCAGCATCCTCATATCTGTCTCCAAGTAATATATGGGTCTCTATATCCTTGTTGCAAGCCAGTATCAGTCCCGTCGCTTGTCCTATTCCACCTGCTCCTGCTATGAGTATATTGTGTGATTTCATCCTATGATTTAGTTTATTTTATCAATAATTGGTCGAATATAAGATACTTTAGATCATATCTATAACAAACCTAAATCGATAACAAATAAGCAAAATAGAAGGCTAATGGATAGCGATGCTTGAATGAATGGTAGTAAACATATTACAAAACATACATATATGTAATATGTTCATTTATAAGTAAAAATAAATTACAATTTTATTTAATATGTAAAATATAGCCTTATATTAGCGGTCGATTTAGATTTTCCAACTACCGATTTTTATATGTCCACCAAACGAAAAAAGAAAAGGACGAATAGTAAGGCTATTCGATTCTCTCTTAATGACGAACGTATCAGAAAGATATTGGGTGTAATACTCGTATTTTTTGCGCTATATCTTACTATAGCATTTGTCTCTTACTTTTTTAAGTGGGAGCATGACCAAGATAAGATATTGAAATTATCAGGTCATATCTTATTTGATCCTAATGTAAAGGTACAGAATTGGTTAGGCAGATTAGGTGCATTCACATCCCATATGTTTTTCTATTGGGGATTTGGTGTGTGTTCATTTGGTTTCGTATTCTTACTCGTAAGATTAGGAGCTGACCTTATAAGACAATCTTCATTGAAGGCTTTCGTCAATGTGTTCTTACATACATTTATAATCATGTCATTCTTTTCAGTTGTTTTAGAATTTGTATTTAGAAATTCTACATTCAGCTGGGGTGGGTTGATGGGGAGCTCTGTATGTGGATATCTGTCAAGTTTTCTTGGACAGATTGGATTAGTACTCTTTATGATTCTATTAGTGGCATCCGTATTTATATGGCTTGTTAATCCTTTGATACAATTAGATGGCCTCAATTTGGCCTATTCTTTAGATAATATTTCAATACCCAGATTTGAATTTATTTTTGGTAAGAACGACGATACGTCAGCGAGCGAATATCAACAACCTAAGAAGACAGAGAGAAAACGTAAAAGTTTGTTCGGAGACCTTGATGGGTCCATGCCAAAAACCGACGGAGTTACGGAAGCTTCAGCAGATAGTGATTCTATCGAACTGAAGCTTCCTGATTCTACTATTCCTCAGAAAGCAAAATCAAAAAAGAAACAGGATCCGGAAGAGTACTTTCAGAAATTGCAATTAGATGTAGCAGAGGCGGTACCTACACCTGCTCCTGTGGATGATGGTCCAGTGCCAGTGGTAGATAAGAATAAGGCCTTAGGTCCTGATATGGACAGTGATGCACTATACGTTACAGAGGATAATCAAGACGACTTCGAGCCATATGATCCTACTAAAGAATTATCAAGATATGAGTTTCCAGGTTTTGATCATCTATTAGACTATGATACTACAGTCGCATCGATAGATAGGCAAGAGCTAGAAGAAAATAAAAATCAGATCGTCAAGACACTTCTTAATTATAACATTAAGATCACTAAGATAAAGGCTACAATCGGCCCTACTGTTACCTTGTATGAAATCATCCCAGCACCAGGAGTTAAGATATCTTCAATCAAGAAATTAGAAGATGATATCGCATTAAGTCTTGCAGCATTAGGTATCAGAATTATTGCGCCTATACCAGGTAAGGGTACAGTAGGTATCGAGGTTCCTAATAAGAATAAGCAGATTGTATCATTCAAAGATGTCGCAGCTTCGGATAAATTTAAGAATTGTAAGATGGATCTTCCTATAGTATTAGGTAAGACAATATCCAACGAGATATTCGTAGCAGATCTCGCTAAGATGCCCCACTTACTTATAGCCGGTGCTACTGGTCAAGGTAAGTCAGTAGGTATTAATACAGTGTTGATGTCATTACTATATAAGAAGCATCCGTCACAAGTCAAGCTTGTGATGATCGATCCTAAGAAAGTGGAATTATTCCCTTATTCTTATCTTGACAAGCATTTCTTAGGTTATCTTCCAGATAGTGATGAGCCTATTGTCACAGATACTAAGAAAGTTATCCAGACGCTTAATTCTCTTACTGTAGAAATGGACGATAGGTATGACCTTCTTAAGAAGGCCAGAGCAAGAAACCTCAAGGAGTATAACGAAAAATTTATAGCAAGAAAAATTAGTCCAAAAGATGGGCATAAGTTCTTACCATTCATTGTTTTAGTTATTGATGAGTTTGCAGATCTTATAATGACTGCAGGTAAGGAAATAGAAATTCCTATTGCAAGATTAGCACAACTGGCAAGAGCCATCGGAATACACTTAATTATAGCGACACAACGTCCTTCTGTTAAGATTATCACAGGTATGATTAAGGCGAATTTCCCAGCAAGAATTGCATTTAAAGTAACATCACAGATAGATAGTAGAACGATATTAGATTCTAAAGGTGCAGAGCAACTTATAGGAAAAGGAGATATGCTCTTATCCGTCGGTAGTGATATCGTTAGATTACAATGTGCATTCGTAGATACACCAGAAGTAGAAGCGGTAATTAAGCATATTTCTGATCAGAAGGGATTTGCAGAGCCATACCATCTTCCAGAAGTTGCTGATGAAAATAGTGAGATGGGTGGATCTAATCTTAAGTGGTCAGACCTCGATCCTATGTTCGAAGAAGCAACGAGACTCATCGTCTCAAGCCAGCATGGATCTACATCATCGATACAACGTAAGCTTCAGTTAGGATATAACAGAGCCGGTCGTATTATGGATCAGATGGAATCGTTAGGTATTGTAGGAGAAGCTAATGGATCTAAGCCAAGACAAGTCTTATTTACAAGTGAGATGGAGTTGGTGCATTATCTTGAGCATCTGAAGAGTGGGAAAAGCTAAGACAGAAAAAATATATTATTATAAATGAAGAACCTGCTCATGAGTGGGTTCTTTTGTTTTATGAAGCCATGTTCATCGCTCTTTGAAGTCTGCGACTTCAAAATAATATCGATATTAATTCTTGAAATATTGATCTGAAGTCTCAAAATTCAGATAACGGGAGGATGGACAGGTGTGACTTCAAAGTAATTACAATAGATTATCTCATGAATAATTATCTGAAGTTTCCAACTAAAGATAACGAAGACCATTAAATTGTAGCAATTAGTAAACCATTGAGTGTGCCTACCGATTTAATAACATCTTAATCATTATTTTCAGGAATTTGATTTTGCTCTATCTGAATCTCTTCTCCCTTGTCTTTAAGCGCATCCATTGTCTCTATCATTCTATCCCAGAATTCGCTGAATATAGGCTTAAGTGTAGAAGCTGCACTCTTAGTTAATTCTGGAAGTGGTTCTAGCATCGGCAATGTAAATGAAGCTGAACGCTGTTCTTCTGATAGTAATTCTGCTTTATTAATAAAGAATACGACAAAGCTTATTATGATAGCATAGAATAATCCCAGGAGAGCACCACCGAGAATTTTATTTAATATCCCAATATTGAGTGCTTCGAAGAGATGCTCAAGTTTATTTCCTAAAAATCTTATGAGCAGCATAACAAGAAAAAAAGTGAGGACAAATCCTATTACATTGGTTATAGCAATATTGATGGATAATACACTTTGGAGGATGTCTATGACAATAGGAGAGAGCTTCATAGCAGCTATGATGCCTATAATCAGTGATAAGGTAGCGAATACAGTCTTGATCAATCCTTTAGAGAATCCTTGATAAAAACCGTAAGCGACTATTAATACTGTTATAATATCTATGATCATTTGTCGTATTTAAATGTTAATAAAACATATCGGGGCACTAATCAAATAGTGTTGTGGATTATTGAAGTAGTAAATATTATATATTTTTAAGTTATTATTGAATTTGACACATAATCAAAATCACTTGAGTACCATTTTTAGATTCTTAATTACACTCTTTTTGCTGACTTCTATGATAGATATATCAGCAAGAGAAATCATGTCCAGTAGGCTTGATTCATTGCCTACAGTCTTTATGATAGGGGAGAATGAAGCAGAATATGAAGATCTTGTATCTACTTGTAATGACCCACTACTAAGTGTATGTAATGATTCTATGGATGAAGCTTATAAGAAGTGGCTAGGCCTCCTCAGTGATATGGAAAAGTATGCAGAATCCAAGGATTTTGATATTAGAGGTATTAAAATATGGTTAAATGTATTCTGGAACACAGACGGGAGTATCAAGCATCTTGTCTATTACCCTAAGCCTAATTCTCGTAATATGGACTTCGAGCTATTAAGTGAATTTCTTGTAGTATTCCAATCCGAGTATAATATGAATTTTACTAATCAGAAATGCTTTAGTCATTACGGAAGTGCTGCATTTCCTACGTTTGCAGATATCTACTTAGGTAAAGGCAAGTAGAGCTCGGTACAATTTCTTTAGGATTAACATTTTCAAAACATTATCCAGCTTCAGGATCTGGTTATTCATATAAAGCAACTGCTATGAGATATATTATAGTCTTTTTATTATTCTCAGTTTTTCAGAGTTCAGCTCAGGATTCAGATGTATCCGATCAGAAAGCCATAGACAAGTTAGAATCTATATATAATAACTACAAATCTTATGACACTCATAAGTATGAGTTCGACATGACGATTCAGTATCCTGAAAGAGAGGGTGAGACAATATCAGGATCCCTTATCGAAGATGGTAATAGATTCTCTTTAGACACTAAAGAGCGGCAGATCATATCCGATGCTATGACTGTATGGGTATTCCATAAAAAGAGAAATGAAGTCGAGATTAACGATGCTGAAGAAGATGAAGATTCAGGCTTCTTGACTCCGGCTGACGTATTCGAATTGTACAAGTCTGATGAATATATATTTGCGATCAGCAATTACTTATTTGAGAACGGTCAGAATTGCACACAGATCGAATGCAAGCCAAAAGATAGATCATCAGAATATGGTAAAATCAGATTGACCTTAGGCGATAAGTCCAAGTCTATCTTGAAAGCTCAGGTATTCTATAAAAATGGTACAAGAATTAAGATGGACTTAAATAATCATGTTAAGGGATATGTTATAACGCCAACTACATTTAAGTTTGATCCAGCGGATCACGATGGTGTACATGTAGAAGACCTAAGATTCTAATAGCCATCTAAAAGACTTTATAATCACTATTATCTTCCAAAGTGAGCTCAGAAGGTCAGTACTTTACTGTATTATATAGCTGGGTTCAAAGAATTTACTACCATTACTTGTCATTCAATCGGTCAATATTATCATCGACATTGACATTGACATTGACATTGACATTGACATTGACATTGATATTGATATTGATATTGACAACCACTTGTCACAAAACACCCCATTAATAGGTCCTGTATAGTGTATGTGAGACATGTGGGTTTCGGTGTAGGGGCTAGGGCCTTTGATTGGGTTATGACGTCACTTATCTTTACATCAGAATTAAAAGGAAAAGTCATGAGAACATTAATAGTAACAATCATCTTCGCAATAACAATGATCACAACATCATTCGCATCAGTTACACCTGATTCAGAATTATCATTGATCGCATCACCTACAGTAGAATTAAGTGTAGTAAATGTAGCACAGAAAGATTTCTTTCAAGTAGCAGCATACAACTCGCAGATGGATGCATTAGAGTTTGTTACTGCAGACTATGTTAACTACTTACAGATATTTGATGAGGCAGGCAAATTAGTATACCAACTTCCAGTTATGTCTAACAAGTTGAAGATATCTAAAAAGATGTTTGATACTGGAACATACAAGATCGGCTTCATCACTAAAAATAATACAACGATACAATTCACTAATCTCAAGGTGAATGACTGATACCATAAATCTATGATTTTGAAAATTTAGATTTATAATCAAAATCAAAATCTTAAAAACCAATTAGTATAAGATTCAATAGGTTTTAGGTTCAAGTTCAAAAAGACTGAATGCTCTGCATTCGGTCTTTTTTGCTATAGAGCGAGAATGTGTTGATAGAGATGAATAATCTTTCTATAAATTAGTGTTGTGAAAGAGATATTACTCAAGCTTCCAAGTCCGATAGAGCGCCTTCACGATTTCTGTAATCCTTATGAAGTCTATATAAAACGTGAAGAATTAATTCACAAAGACTTTGGAGGAAATAAATGGCGCAAACTCAAATATAATATTGGTCGGTATTACGCTGATAGCCATCGCGTGATGATTACATTCGGAGGGCCTTTCTCTAATCATATAGCAGCTACCGCTGCAGTATGTGCTCAATTTGAAATTCCATCAGTAGGTATTATCAGAGGCACCTATGTCGATACTGATAATCCTACATTAAATAAAGCTGCGGAGCTAGGAATGAAGCTGCATCATGTACCCAAGGAAGCTTACAAGTTAAAAGCAAATGCTCCTTTTATAAAGGAACTCATTGCATCTTATGATAGACCAATGCTTATTCCCGAAGGTGGTAATAACCAATTAGGCGTTAATGGGATGGGAGACTTGATGGAAGAAATTAATGATTACGAGTTAGATTTCGATGTCATAGGCGTCGCTGCTGGGACTGGTGCTACTGCGGCTGGAATAATAAAATACGGTAATTCTGATTATAGAACGAAAGTTATCAATGTTCTGAAAAACGAATCTTTAGAAAATGAAATTAGTGGACAGCTTACAGACATTAATACTGAGTGGGATGTTGAGTCAGAATACCATTTTGGTGGCTATGCAAAGGTTACGAAATCATTGCAGCATTATGCTCAGAAATTCTATGATGATTATGAAATAATATTAGACCCAATCTATAATGCAAAGCTATTTTACGCGATGCAAGATTTAATGAAATCAGAACTATTGCCTAAAAACTCTAAGGTTCTTATTCTTAATACTGGTGGTCATCAAGGAATTACAGCCTTCGAGTACCTTAACAAGAAGCCATGGGTAGTTAAATAATTATGGGATATTATTCTTCAATCCTTATCATTAGCCTTCGTCACGCTTTGTATGTTTAAAAAGACAAATGTCAACGATATTCTTAAGATCAAGCAAGTCTTTGCAACTTCTTCTATTTTTATACATTATACTTACGAGAATATTATCTAAAGCATATGAATTTTAAGTTTTTACTACTTTTTATTTTTTCTGTGGGTATCGTCTTACTATTGCCATCATGTAATGATCAGGATGCACTTGAGACAGATGCTGAATTAATTCCGTACTTTGATATATTTTCTAAAGAAGCATCAAAACGAGGTGTATCAGTTGATTATGAGGCTGCAAGAATAGAAGGTCTTCTTCAAGATATTCCTAATGCTTCGGTGCAAGGTCAATGTTTCAGAAATGAAGAAAAACCTCGTAAGGTGATCATCGATATTAACTACTGGTCTAATGCTAATGAATTAGAAAAGCAGTTTATAATATTTCATGAACTTGGGCACTGCTTTCTTGACAGAGATCATTTAGATACTTCAGAACCCGATGGGCTCTGTACAAGTATAATGCATAGTAGTCCTAATGCATGTCCATTTGAACTTACAACCTTGAATAGGGAAGAATACTTAGATGAGCTCTTTAGATAGAATTCTTACTTCTTAGGTGGCTTACTTGGTCTGACTTCTACCTTACTTGGAAGTGTACGTGCAGGCATCTTAAGCAAGTCTATTACCATCTGACCTATATCTTCGGGCTGTATTTTCCATGCATCTTTTTCAGCGGGTTCGTTACCATTAAAGTGTGTAGATACAGAACCTGGCATTATAGTAGAGCACTTTATGTCATCATCTCTTAAGTCCATCATTATAGCTTGAGTCATTCCTACAAGTCCAAATTTACTAGCATTATATGCTGCCCCACGAGCAAAGAAGTTAGTACCTGCAAGACTGGCTATAGTTATGATATAACCTTTACTTTTTTGTAGAGAATCCAGTGAAGATTTTACAGAATTAAATACGCCCGTGAGATTGACATCTATAGTTTCATTCCATTGTTCTGATGTCATATCTTGAATTTTGGCAAAATGACCGATCCCTGCATTAGCTATTAATACATCGAGACCTCCCCATTTATCATTGATTGTCTTTATGGTAGCATTCATGTCAGCCATATTACTGACATCACCTGCTTGGCCCATGACTTTTTCAGGGTATGTTCTATTAAGCTGATCTACAGTTTCTTGCAGTGTTTTTTCAGTTCTACCTGTTATCATGACTGACATTCCTGATTTTAGCATTTCTACTGCAGTTGCATATCCTATGCCTTTTGTCCCTCCAGTTACTAAAGCGATTTTTCCTTTTAATTCCATGTTATATTTAATTGTGATAGTTGTAATATTGTTCGATTTTTAAAATCTAAATTAAAAACTTCAGCGTTATGAGATTACTTTTATTATTGTCAGTTATAAGTATTATGGTGTCCTCTTGTAGTAAGGAGGAATCTCAAGCAGAAATTAATGCAAGGAATGATCAAGAAATAGCTACATATATAGCTGATAACAATATCACAGGTACTATAGAGACGGAGAGCGGATTAGTTGTTAAAATTGATGAAGAAGGCTCAGCGGCTAAGCCTACCTTATCAAGTATGGTATCTGTAACATATGAAGGTACACTAATAGATGGTAGTCGATTTGACGGGACGAATACACCAGTTACCTTCCCACTTACGGGAGTTATTATTGGGTGGCAAGAAGGTATACCTTATTTTGGTAAGGGCGGCAATGGTACATTATTCATCCCATCGAGGTTAGCTTACGGTAATAGAGACACTGGCAGTATACCTGCAGGCTCAGTATTGATATTCGATGTAGAAGTTGTAGACTTTTAAGCAAGTCTTACAATCGATATCTATTAGTATTGTCTTGGTCTAATAACAACATCATTGCCGATTATTGTCCTGTCTGGTTTCTCAGATTTAGCCATGTCAATACTGTATATCCTACACTTTTTCGTAAAGATCCAGATGTCCGTTACACCCGTCAGCGACTTATAACTGATGATGACGATTTCTTAGATGTAGATCTACTTACTCAATCTAATAAGAGATTAGTGATCTTATGTCATGGCTTAGAAGGCAGCAGTCGGTCTAAATATATACTCGGTACAGCAGCACACCTGCACAGTAACGGATGGGATATCGCTTCTATGAATTACAGAGGATGCAGTGGCGAGATTAATAAGCAAAAGATAATCTATAATAGTGGGGCTACGTATGACCTTAATAGAGTCATAGAAGAGTACTTGCCTCATTATGATGAGATAGCAATTGTCGGATTTAGCTTAGGTGGTAATCTGGTGCTTAAGTATATGGGTGATGGTATATTTCCTTTGTCTGAAAAAATAAGAGCTTGCGTTGCTATTTCTGTACCTGTAGACCTCAGAGAAGGCTCGCTTAATATAGCTAAGAGGTCTAACTTTATATATGAGAAGAAATTTCTCAAATCACTTATTAATAAGGTAAAACAGAAAGCGTTACAATATCCAGACACATATAACTTAGAGGCTATGGATAGTGTACTTACCTTATATGATTTTGACGATATTTATACAGGTCCGATACATGGGTATAGAGATGCTGATCATTATTACGCTGCATGCTCTGCTAAGCCATACATCGTTTCTATAGAACGTCCCACAATGATCATTAATGCATTGGATGATCCATTTCTACCTGAAGAATGCTATCCTTACCAAGAAATCGAAAGCAATAGAAATGTTATTGGTTGTTTTCCAAAGTATGGAGGCCATGTTGGATTTGCGCAGTGGCGCCAATCTGTCTACTGGGAAGAAGCACAGATTTTGTCTTTCATTAATAGTGTGTAGCAGACATTTTTATGGTATAAAAAAAATCGGAACCAACATGATTGCCGATTCCGAAGTAGAAATTCTTTATAATTTTATAGCAGATTTATTTGATCGCGAATGAGATCTTTAAATTTACTCTGAATTCTTTTACTTTGCCTTTATTGACAGTTACGCTTTGTGATTGTACGAAAGCTGACTTTATCCCTGTGATAGATTGAGACGCTTTAGTGATACCTTTTTGAGTTGCATCTTCCCAGCTCTTAGTTGAATTAGATAGTACTTCGATTACTTTTACTACAGACATTTGTTATATGTTTTTATTTTATAATATGTACAAGTTGTAACTTATTATGAATGAAGTCAAGCTATTTGTAATTAACAATACCAATAAAGCCGATTCAGTAATCTATTTACAAGCGGACTTGAGCGATTCTACGAAGTAATCAAGATCTGATTCGAGAGTAAAAACATTAGGAGATATTCTGAGGAATCTTTCGTCGATATAGCCTGATTTTTTGACGTGGATTTTAAAATCATCTTTTAGAATTTGTGAGACCCTATTAAGTGAGATGGGCACTTTAACAGAGGCGATAGCACATGATCTATTTGTATCTGTGATGACTTCAAGATTACGTTCTGATTTTATTTTGTCTATCCAGTAGTTTTTAAGTGTATGTAATCTTTTTTGTTTTTGATCTATACCCATTGATTCAAGATCATCAATCGCATGACCCAGAGCCATACCATTTTGAAATGCTCGTGTACCTAAGTACTCAAACTTATTAGCTTCTGTCGCTCTATGGATAGGATATGACATTGGTGGCGTAAGATCTATTAGTCGATCTCTCTTTACATACAGTATTCCGCTTCCCAGCGGTGCATTAAGCCATTTATGTAAGCTGCTCGTGTAATAGTCGCAGCCTATCTCATCTACATTATGGTTTATCTGGCCTACTGCATGAGCAGCATCTATAAGTACTTCTATGCCATAGCTCTTTGCCATGGCGCATATTTTTTTGACAGGAAGAATATGACCCTCTCTATGAGTAATATAAGTCAGTACTATAAGTTTAGTTTTTTTACCTATTTGTTTTTCGTAGTTTTTGACGATTTCATCATCAGATATATCTTTAAGTCTTCCGTGGTTTATAGTTTTTAGTTTTATTTTTTTGGAGCTGATGAGTTGTTCTAATGTGTTCTTCATTAATGGATAATCGCAGGTGGCATGTATGATCTCATCACTTTTGTTCCATTGTCTACCCCATAGAATATGGTTGAGTGCTTCCGTGCTATTTCTGAGGAGATACAAGTATCCTTGTGTTGCATTGATATGATTAGCGAGACGATGTAGGTTATGACGTATCTGCTCTTCCCAGTTATGCAGAATTTCATAAGGGGCATGACTGTTTATTAATGTCAGATACTCGATATATTTACGGAGTACATTTTTAGACATAATACCAGCGCTACCACTATTGAGATGTAAGATAGGGTAGTCCTCTACAAGAAACTTTGATTTAATAGATGACCAATCTATAGATTCGGGCTGATATTTAAAAATCTGAACGGGACTGTCCATACATGCGATGCTTAGGCAAGCGATATTCTGTAGGAACTTTCTTCTCGTATTATTTTTCAATTAGTGTATAGTTTCTTGTTGTGATAGAGAAGTATCTTATCTGCTTATAACGTCCAAATAATTGTAATGTAGAGTATTAATTATAGAGATATAATATATTTTAAAAATTTTTTGTCCCACTTTTTGTTTTGTTACGTCTAACATAATGAGTAAATTAGGCAACTCTGATCAAATTCCGATCCCAGGAATATTTTCGTTCTTAATTTTTTTCTTAATTCTTAATTCATAACACATTCAATATGAGTAGGTTATTGTGGTTAATTATCCTTGCTATTTGGATAATATTTTTGACATGGATATGGTGGTTATTCGTATGTAATCCTGATTCTACTGATACTGTAGACGATGGATGTGATACAATGACACTGACCGACGGTAATAATCTCAGCTATGAAGGTGAGGGTAATGTCAAGTTTCTAAGATCTAATGCTAATCTGTTACTTACAGATTCTTATTTAGATAATGCATTAGCTACTGTTAATAATTATCTTATAGATAATTCTGAAAGAGCTGTAACCATTACTGGGCATTATGAGCCGGGCGAGCGTAATTCCTATAGTAATTATAAAAACTTAGGAGAAGCGAGAGCAGACCAGATCAAGCAAATATTTCTCAAAAATGGAGTAAGAAAGAATCAGGTTATGATCAAGAGTTCTCAATTCAAAGCTAAATGTTCTACTGGAGACACCTTATCTCAGGCAGCATCATTTGCATTTGGAAAAGCTCAATAATTAGAACCTTTTTGGAATTTTATTTAACGAAAGAAATTAATCAACTTAAAAAAACATAAGATAATATGATAACTCAATCAATATTTCCGCTTATAATATGGAGTGAAGCACCTTGGAATTGGCTACTAGCACTTATCGGATTATTGCTTACGGCATTCCTTACTTGGTGGATTTTCAGGAATGATAATAAAGTACGTCGAGCTAAATTAGAAGCAGACTTAGCTAATGAGAAAGCCCGATATAAGAGCCTTAAAGCAGACTATGATCAATACTCAAGTAAGTATAGTGCTGCGATGGCTGATTACGAAGGAGAGAAAAACAACTGGGCTTCTAAGTTTTCATCTTGGGAAACAGAGAGAACTGGATTCTTAAGTAAACTTAAGACAACACCTGCGGAGGTAGAGATAGAGAAAGAGATAGAAGTTATAAAGGAGATAGAAGTTGAAAAAGAAATCGAGGTTATAAAAGAAGTGGAAGTTATAAAGGAAGTCGAGGTCATAAAGGAAGTAGAAGTAATCAAAGAAGTAGAAAAGCTAGTTGATAGACCAGTAGAGGTTATCAAAGAAGTAGAAGTTATCAAAGAAGTAGAAAAGCTAGTTGATAGACCGGTAGAAGTTATCAAGGAAGTAGAAGTGATCAAAGAAGTAGAGAAGATAGTAGAGAAGCCAGTAGAAGTTATCAAAGAGGTAGAAGTGATTAAGGAAGTAGAGAAGATAGTAGAGAAGCCTATAGAAGTTATCAAGGAGATAGAGGTAGTTAATGAGATAATCAAGGAAGTAGAAGTTATCAAGGAAGTGGAGAAGATAGTAGAGAAGCCAGTAGAAGTTATCAAAGAAATAGAGGTTATAAATAATGTCGAAGTAATCAAGGAGGTAGAAGTGATTAAGGAAGTAGAGAAGATAGTAGAGAAACCTATAGAAGTTATCAAGGAAATAGAGGTAGTCAATGAGGTCATCAAGGAAGTAGAAGTAATAAAGGAAGTAGAGAAAATAGTAGAGAAGCCTGTAGAAGTGATTAAGGAGGTAGAAGTAATTAAGGAGGTAGAAGTAATAAAGGAAGTGGAGAAAATAGTAGAGAAGCCTGTAGAGGTGATTAAAGAGGTCGAAGTAATAAAGGAAGTAGAGAAGATAGTAGAGAAGCCTGTAGAGGTGATTAAAGAGGTCGAAGTAATAAAGGAGGTAGAGAAAATAGTAGAGAAGCCTGTAGAGGTGATTAAGGAGGTAGAAGTAATAAAGGAAGTGGAGAAGATAGTAGAGAAGGAAGTAGAGGTCATAAAAGAAGTACCTGTAGAAGTAGTGAAGGAAATAGAGGTAGTCAATGAGGTGGTCAAAGAAGTAGAAGTGATTAAAGAAGTGATTAAGGAGGTAGAAGTAATTAAAGAAGTAGAGAAGATAGTCGAGAAGATAGTCGAGAAGCCAGTAGAGGTAATTAAAGAAGTAGAAGTCATTAAGGAGGTAGAGGTAATTAGAGAAGTGCCTGTTGAGATCATAAAAGAAGTAGAGGTAACTAAGAGTATTGATATGGAATCTCTTATGGCTATGATGTCAGGTATGGAGACTGTAGAGGTTTCTAGAGAGGAAGTCGGTGAGACAACGACAAGGGGTAAAGCAAGAACAGTAGAATCTAAAGTAAAAGAACCTAAAGCAACTGCCAAAAAAGCAACTGCCAAGAAAGGAACTGCCAAGAAAGGAACTACTAAGAAGTCGACTACTAAAAAGGTGACTAATAAAAATGCAGCTACTAATAAAACGGCTACTAAGAAAGCAGCTACTAAGAAAGCATCAGGCTCCAAGAAAGATGATCTGACTAAAATAGAAGGTATTGGGCCTAAGATATCAGGCTTACTCAATAAAGGAGGCGTCTACACATGGGAAGAACTATCAAAAACGAAAGTTAAATCCATACAAGATATTCTTGATAAAGCTGGACCAAGATATAGAATCCATAATCCTGGGTCATGGCCAAAACAATCTAAACTTGCCGCAAAAGGAAAGTGGGATGAGTTAAAGAAATTACAAGATGAATTAGATGGCGGAAAATAATTTTAGCAAACATTAAATAATACATAAAAATCAATTTAACACATGGAGTATTCTAAAAAACGAATAATTAATAAATCGATTCCTGATAATGACCCAAATGGATTGATTGACATAATTAATGTAAATAGAGACTTGACAGTAAAAGCAGTCGAAGTATCTGTTAATATAGCACATCCCTATACTGGAGATATTAGTGTAGAATTGCATTCTCCTGATGGAAAAAAGAAAGTTATACATTCTCCATCAAGAGTACCTGGTAAGAATGTACAGAAAACCTATAAAGGCGATATGATGGACCTATTCAATGGTCAGAAGTCAAGAGGTGAATGGAAATTAAAAGTAATAGATTCTGGCGCTAAGGATAGTGGTAGTGTTAAGGACTGGACTCTCCACCTTACTACAGCTAACTCTAAGAAAACTGAAATATTTGTAGATGATAAAGACAAACTTAACAGTAGTCAAATCTGTCATCAAGGAGGTAAGATAACCTCTGTTGCTGCTAAAGTCAATGTCGAGCATTCTCATATAGGAGATCTACATTGTACACTTACAGCTCCAGGAGGAAAAAGTGTTGTATTACACAATAAGACCGGCGGTGCTACTAAGAATCTTAACAAAAGTTACTCTGCAGAGGATCTTAAAGACTTAGTAGGAGAGAAAGCTAAAGGTAAGTGGACGCTACAAGTTGTAGATACGCTTAAAGGCGATGCTGGTAGACTTGTAAGTTGGGGGATAGATATAAAAACATCTACGGGAGGAGCCAAGCCAAAGAAAGCTTCCGGTAAGAAAGATGACCTCACTAAAATAGAAGGTATCGGACCTAAAATTAATGAGTTACTTAATGGTGGTGGTATACACACATTCTCAGACCTTGCAACAGCAGATCAGAAAAACTTAAAAAAGATATTAGATGATGCGGGACCAAGATTTAAAATGCATGACCCAGGATCGTGGCCAAGACAATCTAAGCTTGCTGCAGATGGTAATTGGGATGAATTGAAAAAACTACAAGATAATCTTGACGGAGGTAAATAATTGCCTCACGCTCTTCTTAAACTTATAAATAAAATGTAGAGATGCAACTGTTAAAAGTTGCATCTTTTTTTTTGTGTTTCTTGAATTCAACTAACCGATCGAATCACAAATATGTAGTTGAGATTTAAAAATTTATTTCAAAAAAAAAGACATCAAAATTTGTAATTAATATTTATTAAATATTATTGAAAAAATAAATGTAATTTTGTGCTGATTTTTAAACAGAAAATAATTTTTTTTATTTAACAAATAGTAATGGCAACAAAGACAAAAAAGTCAGCGACAAAAAAAGTAGCAAAAAAGAAACCTGCAGCAAAAAAAACAACTGCAAAGAAAGCTACTAAAGCAACTGCAAAAAAAGCAACTCCTAAAAAGAAAACAACAGCTAAGAAAGCAGTAGCTAAAAAGACAACTGCAAAGAAAGCAGCACCGAAGAAAAGAACTGCAGCTAAAAAGACAACTGCAAAGAAAGCAGCACCAAAGAAAAGAACTGCAGCTAAAAAGACAACTGCAAAGAAAGCAGCACCGAAGAAAAGAACTGCAGCTAAGAAGACAACTGCAAAGAAAGCAGCACCGAAGAAAAGAACTGCAGCTAAAAAGACAACTGCAAAGAAAGCAGCGCCTAAGAAAAGAACTGCAGCTAAAAAGACAACTGCAAAGAAAGCAGCACCAAAGAAAAGAACTGCAGCTAAGAAGACAACTGCAAAGAAAGCAGCGCCGAAGAAAAGAACTGCAGCTAAAAAGACAACTGCAAAGAAAGCAGCGCCTAAGAAAAGAACTGCAGCTAAGAAGACAACTGCAAGAAAATCTACAGCAAAAAAAGCAGCTCCAAAAAGAAAGGCTGTAAAAAAAAAGTAGATATAATAAATAACATTATAAGCCAAAAGAGCCTATTGAGCAAAATTAGCAGAGCTGCTAAGATTAGTTCAAAACAGGCTCGATTGGCTTATAATTGTTTTCTTGAAGAAAGAGCAGTCTTCAGACTTGAAGGCATAGCTCCTATCAAGATAAAAGAACAAGTCCCTCAAGCTATTATCAAGCAAGTGATCAAGCCGGTCACAGTCATAAAGGAAGTTCCAGTTCCTGTATATAAAGAAATTACAGTCTTACAAGAAGTCGTAAAAGAAGTAGAGGTAGTTAAAACCGTTACTAAGAAGGTCGTAGATCAAAAGTCTATAGATGATCTTAATTCTAAGATTTCTAAACTTCAAAAGTCTCTTACAGATGCTAAGGCTCAATTAAAGGTGAAGCCTAAGACAATCACAAAGGAAGTGATAAAGGAAGTCATCAAAGAGGTACCAGTCGAGATTGTCAAAGAAGTCGAGGTTGTTAAATCTTTTGATATGGCTACTCTACAAAAAATGGTTGCTAAGATGGGCACTGTACAAGTCTCTAAAAAGGTTGTAGGAGAGTCAAGAACTCGTGGAGAGGGTAAGATTGTATCAAGAAAAGAAATTAAGCCTGGTACGAGCAAATCTGTAGTAACTGGAAAAGCAACACAAATTACAGCCGCTGAGCCGTCTTCTAATAAAAATATGACTACAGGTAATAAGTCAGCTAAAGGTGACGATCTCACTAAGATAGAAGGTGTAGGTCCGGCAATAGCTAAGTTATTGAATGGATCAAAGATCTATACTTTCAAGGATTTGTCAGAAAGTAAGATATCTGGCCTTCAAGCCATACTTACTGAAGGTGGTCCAAAATTCCAGATGCATACACCTGGATCATGGCCTAAGCAAGCTAGCCTAGCAGCCGAAGGAAGATGGGATGATCTAAAGAAATTACAAAATGTATTGTCAGGAGGCAGATAAGTTATAGCCATTACTTATGTTAAAATCAAAATGGATGTCATTGTTAATACCATTTAAATATTAGAATGTCGGTTATATTATAATAGAATTAGTCAATCTCTGCGTTAAAAATACTCATCATTACGTGTGCCGCCCACGGCGGTAGCTACGGCTATGATTGCGTTTTTTGCCTTAACCTTAACAAATTCTCTTCTATAATCTTTTCCGACACCTTAAAATTTAAATGGTATAAGATGGCATCCTTTTTTTTATTTCAGATAGCTTTAATGTTTTGCTAAAAGCTCTTTGCAATAAACAATTAAGATGCCCAAAGCATTAACAGTATATCTTTCAAGGTATAAAAAATTGACTTATGACGACCTATATTATTTTATTACTTACCTCTTTAGGCATGCTCTCTCAGTGCAATGCGCCTAAGGACAGCACTGATGACCAACAAGAAACTTTAGCGCCGGCAAGCAATAAGATAACTAAAAAGGATACTTACCCGGTCGCTGAGTATACAAGTGATAATGATTTGTCAGAGTGGAGTACAGCAGTTTTCGCTGGAGGATGTTTCTGGTGTACTGAGGCAGCATTCGAACGTATAGATGGAGTTGTGGACGTTATCAGCGGGTACACAGGCGGCAAAGAAGAATATCCAGATTATAATGGTGTCGGAAGAGGAGAGACTGGACATACTGAAGGGATATACATCTACTATAATCCAGAAGTTATAAGTTATGAGACACTCTTAGAAGTACTATGGGTAGCTCATGATCCAACTACATTAAACAGACAAGGTCCAGATAGAGGAACACAATACCGATCAGGAATTTATTATCAATCTGATGCTGAGAAAGTAATAATAGATAATTCTATAGATGCGTTAAATAAAAAAGGTACTTATTCTAATCCTGTAGTTACTGAAGTAGCTCCCTATGAGCAATTTTGGGTAGCAGAAAAGTATCATCAGAATTTTTATGAGCTTAACCCGAATCAAGGCTATGTCAGAAGCGTCAGTAGACCTAAGGTCAAAAAAGTATTGAAAGCTTTCCCAGATTTGATTAAAAAGCAATATAAATCTTAGCAAGAACAATGTAGAACCGTTTATTTTGAGATTATACTTTTCACATATCAGGAGTTTTTGCTATATAGTATTTTCGTTTGCTTCTATATCAGTTATTGCTCAGAATAATCTTGATGGAAAACAATATTACTGGGAGGATACGGACAATAAGTCTCCTTATTACTATAGTAAATCTACAATAGAGTTAAAAGGAGATTCCCTAGTTATTATAGATTATCCAAATGATCCTGCTGGGAGTCTCAGTTATCGTTCTGGAACATTTTCTTACAATGCAGATAGTACCTTAGTAAAGTGTATAATTACTCGATCTCTTTTGTTTTCACTAAATACGATCCAAGTTACGTACTACAGCATTGACTGTAATGAAAATGTGGAATTTTCAATTGGAGCTGATAAAACCTTAGTGAGTAAAATTGACTTAAATCCTCAATATCTTATTAAAAATATCGATAGACCTAATAGATGTATTAATCTCCAATATTCCTTGCAAGATGTCCCTATTCAATTATTATTTTCACAATGGTACTTCCAATTTGAAAGCTTTGAAAATAATAAAAGATTACAGCCATGTCCTTGAGAGATAAATGATGTAATGATAACCATCGATCGTCGAGGTTTGTAACCTCGATGCAATGCACTTGTATCCTTAGAATTCGATTAATTGTAAACTCCTAAGTACTAATCAAACTCTTAAATCTTGGTCTTCTCGGTGTGCTATCTCCATTTTCTACCTTTTTCTTAGCTTCATAAGCACTGAAGTTACCCTCAAAGAACCTCACCTTAGCATCATCTTCGAATGCCAGGATGTGTGTAGCCAATCT